>Ga0228536_1000225_pt1 | contig 137031 bp, 120 predicted proteins | sample SJ1Smetagenome_FD_168611 | JGI IMG/M metagenome (GOLD analysis project Ga0228536, IMG submission 168611) | Enriched culture of PCE-dechlorinating microbial communities from Ithaca, New York, USA - SJ1.S | ecosystem: Engineered > Modeled > Simulated communities (microbial... > Unclassified...
CTGGGAACGGCACTGGCGGGGTTTCTCACGCTCCCCTTCATATACCTCCTGGCAAAGGAAATTGGCGGAAAACGGCTGGGTGTGATCGCGTTCTTCCTGGCAGCCATTGCCTACTGGCCGAATGTGATCAGCCGGGTGGGATTGCGCTTCCCGCTTTACCCGCTTTTTGTTGCACCAATGATGTACTTCCTGGTTAAGGGACTGAAAAATAAGGACCGCAACCAATTTATCTGGGCAGGCCTGTCATTGGGGCTGGGGCTGCATGGCTACAGTCCAATCCGGATTGTGCCTTTCGTAGTGGTCATCCTGCTGGCTGTTTTTCTCTTATTCCCGGCTGCAAAGGGCAAGCGGCAGCAGGTTCTGCTGGCTTTGATAATCCTGGCTGTCGTTTCTTTTGTGATTTTCATTCCCCTCCTGAGGTACACACTGGAAGATCCCCAAATGTTTGTCTATCGTGCATTTACACGCCTGGGTACTACCGAGAGGGATTTTCCTGGTTCACCGGTGACGATTTTCTTCCAGAACCTATGGAAGTCGATGGTCATGTTCTTCTATAAGAACGGGAATATCTGGGTTCATTCGGTTACAGACCGGCCTGCTCTGGATATTGTCAGTGCTGTATTCCTGCTGTTCGGCGGTTTTATCTGCCTGTGGCGCACAATCCGGCAGCGCTCGTGGGTGGATGCCATTCTGCTGCTTTCTGTACCCCTTTTCATGCTGCCTTCGATCCTTTCGCTGGCATTCCCGGAGGAAAACCCTTCGCTAAACCGCAGCGGTGCGGCAATCATCCCGGTATTCATTATTGCTGCTGTTGGGATGGAAACCTTGTTTACCAGTATGATCAAAGGGATGAAAAGCCTGTCAGGAAAGGCCGCTGCCTATGTGCTAATTGGGCTGGTTCTAATGGGTTCGATCTTGCAGAACCATAATCTCGTCTTTGTACAGTATAAAAAGCAATTTGACAGCGGTGCCTGGAACACCTCCCAGATGGGAGAAGTGATCCGCGGATTTGCAGCGTCGACAGGTACTTTTGATACAGCATATGTTGTCCCGGTTGCATACTGGGTGGACACACGCCTGGTGGGGATCAACGCAGGGATGCCTGCCAAAGATTATGCCTTATGGCCGGAGAGTTTTGGTGAAACCCTGCAAGAGACCCGCGCAAAACTGTTCCTGCTCAAAGGTGACGACAACCAGGACCTGGATATCCTGCTGGGATACTATCCGGATGCAGCAGTCTACCTTTATGACCAGGAGCTGGACGGAAAAGACTTTTATATTGTTTATGTTCCCCCGACGCGATAAAATCAGATGATGCCTGCTGAAGAGAACACCGCCGCTGAACTTTCCGAACCTGTACCTGTGAATACCAGGTACAAGGAAAAGCATTCAATCCCCTGGATTGCATATATCCTTTTACTTGGCATTCTGGCAGCTGGGGCATACTTCCGGTTTATCGGTCTTGACTGGGATGAAGACCAGCATCTCCACCCGGATGAACGCTTCCTGACCATGGTAGAAACGGCTATCCGGCCGGTAAGCAGCCTGAAAGAGTACTTTGACACCGGGTCATCCCCACTTAACCCGAATAATGCAGGGTACACATTTTACGTCTATGGCACATTACCCATCTTCCTGGTGCGGTATGCGGCTGAAGCGGTAAACATGACCGGTTATGGGCAGGTCTACCTGGTAGGCAGGGCACTGTCAGGCATATTCGACCTGTTGACCGTGCTCCTGGTATTCTTCCTCTCATTCCGGCTGTACCGCAATTACCGGCTGAGCCTGGTGGCTGCCGGGTTCATGGCATTTGCTGTGCTTCCAATCCAGCTGTCGCATTACTTCACAGTGGATACGTTTGCCACCTTCTTTACCATTCTCTCGATCGCATTTGCTGTGTTGATTATGACCGCCAACCGGGAGGATTCTGGCTCAGCTCAGAATTCCGTTGAGGATGAAATCCAGGAGGAAGCGCCAATTTCCTTCTGGAAACTGGATCCAACCTTCGGGTTTTACCTGCTTTTTGGGGTTGCTTTCGGTATGGCCCTGGCATCCAAGGTAAGTTCTGCTCCAGTTGTGCTTACCCTACTGGTGGGGTGCCTGGTTTATTACTCGCGGGTTCCGGCATTCCAGCGCAAGCGCCAATCGGTGTTTATCTGGCGCAACCTGGTTTTTGCGGGAATCACCACCTTGCTGGTGTTCCGGATTTTTCAACCTTATGCTTTTGAAGGTCCGGGTTTCTTCAATGTCATCCCCAACGAAAAATGGCTTGCCAGCCTGCGTGAATTGAGCCAGCAATCCAGTGGTAATGTGGATTTCCCACCTGCGTTGCAGTGGGCACGCCGGCCGGTTACCTTTGCCTGGGATAACATGGTCAAATGGGGAATGGGTTTGCCTCTGGGTTTGTTAGCCTGGGCAGGTTTTCTCACCATGGGGTGGCGGATCTTGAAGAGGGAGTGGCGCGACCACTTGCTCCTGTGGAGTTGGACTGGCATCTATTTTGCCTGGCAGTCGCTCAATTTCACCCGCAGCATGCGCTACCAGATGCCTGTTTACCCGACCTTGATCATCATTGCAGCCTGGCTCATTTTCTTCCTGTGGAATGGGCTTAAGAGCAGAAATGTATTACTGCAAAGGACTGTGAAGATCACTGGCGTGGTGCTTGGCACGGGAGTGTTTATTGCTACATTTGCCTGGGCATTTGCTTTTACCCGCATTTACACGCGCCCTGTCACCCGCCTGGAAGCCAGCCGGTGGATTTATCAGAATGTTTACAGCGCCATCAACCTGCAGGTGAGTGCAGGCAGCGGTGTGGTGAATATTCCCGTCGCGGTCAGGAATGATATGCCCATCACTGCCGCTGAGCCTGTAGTCCAAATGTTCACCCTGGACAGTGACGCTGCTTTGCAATCTGTCCAACTCAGCCACATCGTCAGCATTACCAACCCCGACAGCGTGGATAACCTGGTGGTTATCCTTTCGGAACACCCGGATGGCAGCGATAGGCTGGGAGCAGGACTGGCATCTGCTATTTTCAGCGCGGCGGAGGATCCGCGCGGATCTTCTTACCAGGTAGAAATGAATTCACCGGTGCCGCTTCATGCTGGTAATAAGTACTTCTTGATCCTGCAGCCGGTTTCAGACAACAGTATTTTCTATGCTGCAGGTTCAATGCAGCTTAACCTTGTAGAGGGCACATCAACCAGCCGTCAATTGCTGCCAGAGCTGATCAATGCCATCCGTCCGGGGCAAGATTTTACTACTGTTTTTTCTCCGCGCCAGGATGGAACGCTTGAAAAGGTCTACCTGCATCATGCCGTGGACTGGGAAGCTGTTCCAGGCAATAAGACGTTATTTCTGACTGTCAAAAATGCAGGCAGCGGTGCGGTGCTTTCACAGGGAAGTGTAACCAGTGACTTTGAGCCCGGAATGGATGCGAGGGGAGAAGCTTATACCATTGATATGGAACCAGTATTGCCGGTATCCAGCGGGGTGAGCTACATGATCACCCTTTCAGTGACAGAAGGGGATGGCGCCATAGCCCTTTACGGCGATAAGCACGCGATCGAAAGCAGCTGGGATGACCCTCTGCCATACCAGGTTGACGGATACAATGCCTTCGATTTTTACACCGGCATCTACCGTAGCGACCTCAATTTTGAGATGTACTGGGATGATAATTCCACCAAGTTGGAGCGGATGCTTTCCACACTGGACCAGGCTGATTACATTTACATTTCTTCAAACCGCCAGTATGGCACCACCGTCCGGGTACCGGAACGCTACCCGCTGACCACTGAATACTACCGGCAGTTGCTTGGCTGCCCGCAAGAAAAGGACATCATCTGGTGCTACAACGTTGCAGAACCCGGGAAGTTTTCTGGCAACCTTGGGTTTGAACTGGCAGCAGTGTTCCAATCGAACCCAAACCTGGGTGGCTGGGAATTTAACACCCAGTTTGCTGAAGAAGCTTTCACGGTTTACGATGCGCCTAAAGTCCTCATATTCCGCAAGACCAGTGCGTATGATTCCGATCAAGTAAGTTCAATCCTCAAGGCGGTTGACCTCACCCAGGTGGTACACCTTACACCTGCACAGGCAAGCCGGTATACCGGGAATCTGTTGCTGAATCAAAAAGACAAAATCCTCCAGCAGGCTGGGGGAACCTGGTCGGAACTTTTTAACCGGGATTCTGTTCTCAACCGGATCCAGCCGCTGGGGGTGGCTGCCTGGTACCTCGTGGTGATGCTGCTTGGCTGGCTGGTGACACCCTGGCTGCGCCTGGGCTTATGGGGATTGAAGGATAAGGGCTATCCATTTGCGCGCCTGTTTGGGATGCTGCTGGTAGCAACCCTGGTGTGGCTGGCAGGATCAATTGGTATTGCCTTTAGCAGGGTTACCATCACTATAGTGGTTGTGCTGGTAGGGTTTATCAGCGCCGGGTTTTTCTTCATAATGCGCAAAGCTATCCTGCAGGACCTTAAAGCCCACTGGCGATACTACCTGACGGTTGAGCTCCTCTTCCTGGCCTTGTTTGTCATATTCCTGATGGTCCGCCTGGGTAACCCGGACCTGTGGCACCCGTACAAGGGCGGCGAAAAGCCGATGGATTTGTCATACTTCCAGGCAGTCATCAAGAGCACCGTTTTCCCGCCTTACGATCCCTGGTTTGCCGATGGCTACCTGAATTACTACTACTTCGGCTATGTGATCGTTGGCGTACTGGTAAAGTGGCTGGGGATCATCCCGACTTTTGCTTACAACCTGATCCTGCCCACACTCTTTGCAATGACCGGTGCAGGGGCATTCAGCATCGGATGGAACCTTTTTGCCAGGGATGAGGGTGATCCTGCGAGCAAATCAGCCGGGGAATGGATCGGGCTGCATAAGGCAAGCCTGACAGCCGGGGTTGCGGGTGTAACAGGCATGATCCTGGTCGGGAACCTCGGTACGGTGCGCATGATCTGGCATGGCATCATGCGGTTGGCGCCGAATGTAGACCTGGCTGCTTCAACCATCATTGACCGGCTGCGCTGGACTTTCCAGGGACTGGGAACATTCCTGAGCGGTGCAGCGCTTCCCTTTGCCAGAGGTGACTGGTACTGGATACCGAGCCGGGTTTACCCCAATGAACCGATCACCGAGTTCCCACTTTTCACTTTCCTGTATGCTGATCTGCATGCCCACCTGATCGACCTACCAGTCACATTGCTGGTGCTGGGCTGCAGCATCGCACTAGTCAAATCAAAATGGCGGTTCGAATTTACTTCCGTCCGCATGAAGTGGCTGCAGGCTGCAATGGCATTGTTAATCACCTCCCTGGCAGTAGGCGCACTGAAACCGACCAATACCTGGGACCAGCCGACGTACACCATTTTTATCTGTGTGGTCCTGTTTTACTCTGCTTACCGGTACTTTCAATTACCAAAAAATTTCCTGCCTGAAATTTCTTCAAAAGGTAAACGGCTGGGAACAGCGATCATCTTTGCAGGCATTGTTTACTTCCTCAGCCACCTGATCTATCTGCCATTCTCCCAGAATTTTGGCGCCGGGTATACCGCCTTTGACCTGTGGAAAGGCGACCGTTCACCCTTCTGGTCATACATTGTCCACTGGGGGTTGTTCCTGGCGTTGATCTTCTCCTGGATGTATTGGGAAACACACCAATGGCTGTCGAATACACCGGTATCTGCACTCAAGAAGCTGGAACCTTATCGGGTGGTGTTGTGGGCAGGTGCAGCAGCGTTTGTGGTTGTTACTGTTGCGCTGGTGATGCTGGATGTCAGTATTGCATGGCTGACCCTCCCGATGATCCTGTGGGCAGGGATTTTGATCCTTCGCCCCGATATTTCTGATAACAAACGGCTGGTTTTGTTCATGACCGGTACCGGGCTGGTGCTGACGCTTGTGGTCGAGTTGGTTGTACTGCGGGGTGATATCGGCAGGATGAACACTGTATTCAAGTTCTATTATCAAGCCTGGACGATGCTTTCGCTTTCTGCAGCTGCAAGCCTGGCATGGCTGCTGCCAGAAGTAAATAACCGCTGGAAAAATGGATGGCGCTTTGCCTGGCAAACAGGGGTGGTAATCCTGGCCGCTTCGGCATTGCTTTTCACCATCCTGGCTACTGCAGATAAGGTGACCGACCGGATCAGTGAGAATATTCCCTCCAGCCTGGATGGCATGACCTACATGCAGGTTTCTACATACAACGACATGGGAAATATCCTGGACCTGAACGCAGATTACAAGGCAATCCGCTGGATGCAAGATAATGTTAAGGGTTCTCCGGTGATTGTGGAAGCCAATACGACCGAGTACCGCTGGGGCAGCCGGTATACTATCTATACAGGCTTGCCGGGTGTGGTCGGCTGGAACTGGCACCAGCGCCAACAGCGGACAAGCGTTTCTTCAGATTGGGTTACCAACCGTGTGGCAGCAGTAGAACAGTTTTACGCCACAGAAGACCAGCAAACCACCGAAACCTTCCTGCAGCGGTACGGAGTCCAGTATATTATTGTGGGTGGTCTTGAAAGAAGCCTGTATCCTGCGACCAGCCTGGCCAAATTCGAAACCTGGAATAATGACCTCTGGACTGAGGTTTACCGGGATGGATATACCGTCATTTACCGGGTGAAATAGGGAGCTGCATGCTGGCATTTATTTCATGGTATCTCCTGATCTTGCTGACCGGCTGGGCTGCTTTCCCGATCGCCTTCCGGTTCTTCAAGCTGCTTCCTGACAGGGGATTTGCATTCAGCAAGGTCCTGGGTTTACTGGTCTGGGGATACGGCTTCTGGATGCTGGCCTCGCTGCAGCTGCTGCAAAACAGTATATCTGCCATGCTGGTTGTTTTCCTGCTAATGCTGCTGGCAGGTGTTCTTGTCAACCGGAAAGAGGGATTATCTGACCTGTGGGAATGGGTGAAATCGAATAAACGCATCCTGCTGGCAGCGGAGGTTGTTTTTCTGGCCGCGTTCGGGCTATGGGCTTTCATCCGGGCATTAAATCCCGAGATCATCGGCACCGAAAAGCCGATGGAGCTGGCCTTTATCAATGCCATCCTCCGGTCACCCACATACCCGCCGGCAGACCCTTGGTTATCTGGCTACTCGATCTCTTATTATTACTTCGGGTATGTCATGGTTGCCATGCTGATCAAGATCAGCGGAGTGGTTTCGGGTGTTGGATTCAACCTGGCCGTTGCACTATGGTTTGGATTAACTGCAACAGCTGCCTACGGGTTGATTTTTAACCTGGTAACCCTGTGGGGCAGGAATGGTAAGGCAGCCGATAACGAACCTGAAAGTAAATTACCATTTTTCTCTGCTTTACTTGGGCCATTCTTCATTTTGCTCGTCAGCAACCTGCAGGGATTCCTGGAAATGCTGCATAGCCGCGGGGTATTTTGGAAGCAGGCAGCGGACGGCACCTGGCAGTCGAAATTTTGGAGCTGGCTCAACATCCTGGAAGTCAACGAACCGCCCCAGCTGCCATTATCATGGGTACCGGAACGTGTGAATGGTACCTGGTGGTGGCGGGCATCGCGGGTGGTCCAGGATTATGACCTGTTGAACAACCGCCAGGAAGTGATTGATGAATTCCCCTTCTTCTCGTACCTGCTTGCTGACCTGCATCCGCATGTCCTGGCTATGCCGTTTGCCATCCTGGCCATTGCCATCGCGCTGGTGGTGTGGCTGCAGGTCCAGGACGGCTGGGAGGGTTCAGAAAAGCAGCCTTTCTTTTCCTGGCTTAAGAAATGGATATCTGGCGAGCAGGTACGATTGGACGACCTGCGGCTGGCAGCCAGGTTCAGAGACGGCAGGTTGGTTATCCCGGTCCTGGTGTTGGGCGGGCTGGCATTCCTGAATACCTGGGACCTGCCTATTTACATTGCCCTGTTGTGCGCAGTCTGGGCGCTGGCTGATTACCGGCATAACGGCTGGCATTTCGGCATCATCTGGAATTTCATTGGTCTGGCTGTGGTGTACGTTATCCTGGCTGTCCTTTTCTACCTGCCGTTTTACATCGGGTTTTCCTCCCAGGCAGGAGGGATCATCCCCAGCCTGGTGTTCCACACCCGTGGTATCCATTTCTGGGTCATGTTTAGTCCGTTGCTGGTTCCGGTATTGCTCCTGGTACTGTGGTTATTTACCCGAAACCAGGGTAAACTCAACCTGGCTGGCGGGCTAAAGTTTGCGGCAATATCCGTATTTGGTTTGTGGGGAATTTCTTTCTTGATGGGCTGGCTGGCGCTGCAGTTTCCAACAATTGGTTCTAAACTGCTATCGTCAGGCGGTGCAGTAAGTACCATCGGGTTGAAATTGCTTGATGCCGGCTCCCATTTTGCCAACCTGCAAGGCAGCCCGGATAGTACAACTGTGCTGGTGGTTGCCTTCTTGCGCCGCTTAACATCCCCAGGAACCTGGCTGACCTTGTTCGTGCTGGTCATGTTTACCTGGGCAGGGCTTGGGGTGGTTAGAAAAGCAGCCGGCCAGGAGGAACCAGCAGCTTCCAGGACCGCAAGTATTGATGCTTTTGTTCTGCTGGTGGTGCTGGTTGGAATCGGGCTGACCCTTGTGCCTGAATTTATTTACCTGCGCGATCAGTTTGGCACCCGCATGAACACCATATTCAAGTTTTACTTTCAGACCTGGATATTATGGGGGCTGGCGGCAGCTTATGGTGTGGCAGTGATGAGCCGCAGCCTTAAACGCATTGCGCATAGCTTATTTGTGGTAGTGATCAGCACTGTCTGCCTGATGGCGCTGGCATATACCATCTGGGGGGTCTGGCTGAAGACTGACCAGTTCAACTTTAAGGCCATGACCCTGGATGGCAATGCTCACATACAGCTGTATACCCCTGAAGACTGGGATGCGATGAAGTGGCTGCAAAGTGCCCCGCCTGGCACCCTGGCTGAGGCAGTGGGCGGAAGCTACTCGGGGTACGCACGTTTTTCAACCCAGACTGGACTGCCTGCAGTACTGGGCTGGCCTGGACATGAAAGCCAGTGGCGCGGGGGCTGGTATGAGATCCTGGGAGCCAGGGAAGCAGATATCGAGACCTTATATAAGACGTCCAACTGGAACGAAGCGGAAGCTATCCTGGAGCGGTATGGCATCCGCTATGTGGTGGTTAGCAGCTATGAATTTGGTAAATACAGGGCAAAAACTGAAAAATTTGATAACTTCTTAAGTGTTGTTTTTCAAAATGGTTCGGTTACAATCTATGAAGTCCCCCAAGCACCGCTAACCAGATTACCCTGATGAAACATCGTTTAACCCTTGAATCAGCCTTATGGATCACCGTTGCAGCCGTTGCGGTTCTTTTCCGCATGATCCATCTCAGCCAGCCCGGCTTGAATGACAGCGAAGCGCAAATTGCACTTCAGGCAGCCAGCCTGGCAGGCGGCAGCACAGTTCTCGCAGCCAGCCATCCGCTGTATGTACTGCTAACCGGTGCTATGTTCGCTTTACTGGGACCAACGACTTTCCTGGCAAGGCTTCTTCCTGCCCTGGCAGGCGCAGGTATTGCCGGGGTGCTGTATCTCGGCCGCAAGTACTTGGGGCGCCAGGTTTCACTCCTGGCTGCTTTTCTGGCAGCAGTTGATCCCGGTTTTGTCGCCGCTTCCCGGCAGGCAGATTCACCCATGCCTGGCATGCTGCTTCTCTTCCTGTTCCTGGTTTTATTTCTAAACCGGAAGCACAAGCTGGCAGGGGCTGTCTTAGGGTTAGGCTTATTAAGCGGGCTGCATTTCTGGCAGGGTTTTGTCCTCCTGGCAGTGACAACTGTTTTGTACATGCTGATTACTGGTAGGAGTTTTGACCCCTGGCTGGCTGGGGCAAAAAAGCTGGTTGAAGAATTCTTCCACCAAAAAGGATGGATCAGTTTCCTTGCCGTAATCCTGCTGGTGGGCACGTTGATGTTTACTTTTCCAGGTGGCGCAGGGGAAGTCCTGGCTGGATTGACAGCATATTGGCAGGGATGGGGTGCGGCTTTCAAGGATTCAATCACGCAATATGTCTTGCTGCTGCCATCGTATGAACTGCTTTTTGTTGCGGCGGGCATTGGATACGGGATCCACTCCATCTTACGCGGAAACCGCAGGTCTCAGTTCCTGATGTTGTCTTTCCTGCTGGCGCAGATCCTGACCCTGGTTTACCCTGCCAGGAACGTGCTGGATATGGTCTGGGTGGTCCTTCCGTTGCTTCTGCTGGCATCTGATGCGATCTACGCCTTGGTCCGCCTGTCACAAGACAACTGGCTGCCTTCTGCCGGTCTTGGGCTGGCAGTGGCGATCCTGGTGACTTTTGCCCTATACAGCGGGTTGCTGATTTTCACGCAAGGGATAGGCGGCCAGAACATGGAGATTCGCATCATTAGCCTGGTTGGTGCCCTGGTTGTGGCAGCTATTCTGATTATACTGATGGCGTGGGCCTGGTCTGGCCCAACGGGCGTCGCCGGGCTTGGCATGGGGTTGCTGGCACTGGGGGTCTGTTACACTATCGGGCAATCATACCGGGCTGCCGGGCTGGGGGCATTCCCTGAGCAGGAACTTTGGCGCAACAGCTCCCGGATTGTTCACCCTGAGTTGCTCGTTTCAACCCTTGAGTCGATCAGTGCCTGGAACAATGGCACAACGAACGACACCCCCATAGCTGTGATTGATGTTGACAGCCCATCTTTGCACTGGGAACTGCGGAATTTTAAGCGAACTGATTTCTACTCTGCATTTCCAGCAGGGGATAATCCTGAAATTGTCATCACCACTATACAGTCGTCTCCTGCATCCTCTTTTAGTTATACCGGTCAGGATCTGGAATGGAATTCCGATGCCGAATGGGGTTCATTAACCTCACAAGAATGGCTGAACTGGTACCTTAAACGGTCCCTCCCTGTTGTCAGCAAGACCGTTATCGTTTGGGGGCGGACGGATATCATGCCCGTTGGGCAATCAGGAACAGGAGAACTGCCATAATATGACTATACCTCGAACTATTGCCATAGACGGACCAGCTGCATCCGGCAAGTCCACCCTGGGTGAAAGGCTGGCCAGGCGACTTGGTTACCTGTACTTTGATACGGGTGTAATGTACCGTGCTGTCACCCTGAAAGCCCTCCAGACCGGTACTGATGTTTACGACGAACCCGGGGTAACCAGGCTGGCAGAGATTATCGTGATCGATGTCAGGCAGGCCAGTGTTAATGATGGCAGGATGTACGATGTTTTCCTGGATGGTGTTGATGTTACCTGGGAGATCCGCAGTGCACCGGTAGCAGCGAATGTATCAGTCGTATCCACCTATGCAGGGGTGCGTAAAGCAATGACGGAACAGCAGCGCCGCATTGGCTTGCAGGGCAATGTGGTTATGGTTGGCAGGGACATTGGCACGGTGGTTCTGCCGGATGCTGACCTGAAAATTTACCTGGATGCTTCTGCTGAAGAGCGCGCCAGGCGAAGGTTCGTTGAAGAACAGGCGCGCGGAATCCCAACCAGTTATGAAGACATCCTGGATAACGTACGCACACGCGACAAAATTGACAGCAGCCGGGAAGTAGCCCCATTGCGGCCGGCTGAAGATGCCATAATTCTAAATTCTGATCATTTGGATGCAGATGGTGTACTTGAAGCAGCAATCCGGCTGGTAGAAGCAGCATAGAATAACAACCGCTCAAGGAGGGAAATATGTGTGACACCATGGTGGCATTAGCGAACAGTACTGCTGATGGCAGTGTCTTATTTGCCAAGAACAGCGACCGTGAACCTAATGAAGCTTCGATGCTGGTGCTCGAGCCGGCTGCAGACTTTAAGTCCGGTAGCTGTGTAAAGTGCACATACATTGACATACCCCAGGTTGAGCATACACATCGGGTTTTACTGTCAAAGCCCTTCTGGATTTGGGGCGCTGAAATGGGCGCAAATGAATTCGGGGTGGTGATCGGCAATGAAGCAGTTTTCAGTAAGGAGCCCTATGGCAAGGAGCCAGGTCTGATCGGAATGGACCTGCTGCGGCTGGCGCTGGAACGGGCGGATCGGGCGGAAAAGGCCCTGGAGGTGATCACGGCGCTCCTGGCTGAATATGGCCAGAGCGGCAATTGCGGGTTTGCGCATCCGCTTTACTACCACAATAGTTTTTTGATTGCAGACCGCCAGGAAGCCTGGGTGTTAGAGACAGCCGGCAAAGAATGGGCAGCCGAGAAAGTCAGGGATATCCGGTCGATCTCCAATGGATACACCATCGGCTCATCCTGGGATTTGGCATCCACCAACCTGGTGGAACATGCCATCCAAAAGGGCTGGTGCCGAAACAAAACGGAATTTGACCTCGCCGGCTGCTATTCCGATTTCATTTACACCCGCTTCAGTGATAGTAAGAAACGGCAGCAGTGTTCCACAACTGTTTTAAAAGGTCAAACCGGAAAACTGACCCTGGCGAACATGATAAACGCTTTGCGCTACCATGTAAGTGAAAATGACGATTACTCGCCGGCAAAGGGTATACTAGGCGCAGATGTTTGTATGCATGCCGGGTTTGGACCTGCGCGGGGCAGCCAGTCAGCCGGCTCAATGGTTTCCCGCTTAACCCCTGAAGGTGATCTCCATTTCCTCACTGGTACCAGCGCTCCCTGTACTGGGATATTCAAACCCGTCTGGCTAGATGCAGGCTTGCCTGACCTGGGGCTAGCGCCAACAGGCATATTTGATCCGCAAACCCTTTACTGGAAACATGAACAGCTGCACAGGGCGGTGCTCAGGAATTATTCCGGCCGGATGGCAGTGTATAAAAATGAACGGGATGCTCTTGAAGATACATTTATCTCCAAAGCTGATCAAATCCTTGATAAATCATGGCAGGATCGCCTGTCTTTTACCCGGTCTTGTTTTTCCAAAGCTGATGAAGCAGAGATAGCCTGGTTTGAAAAAGTTTGCAATGTTCCCGCCAGTAAGCTGCCTTGGTATTACCGGCAAGCCTGGAATGGATTTAACAAAAGCGCAAAAATATCTGCAGCCTAGCAGTGCTATAATATTTTAGACCGCCAATACCATGGATATCGTACTCAGCCTGCTGAATCCCTACCCGTACATCTCCATGCCGTCTACCTTGCTGGGATGGCTGGGTTGGTTTGCCTGTTTTGCGCTTCTGGTACTGGTCATTTGGCGCAGGTGGGAGGGAGCCAGTGCTTACAAGTTGCGCACCTGGCTGATCTTCTTTGTCCTGGCTGTCTTGACGCCGTTTGCTACCTGGTTGATGGGTGTGCGCATTTTAACCGGCAGCGCTGCCCTTGAATCTTCTCTTAATTCAGCGGTTACATCTCCAGCCCTCATGCTGTTTACAACCCTTCCGTGGGTGCTGGCAGCCGGTATCCTGGGGCCGGGGTATGCTGCTATTTTGGGGGCGTTCAGCGGGTTGTTGCTCGGCCTGTATGAAACCCATAACCTGTTTACAATCATCGAAATCAGCACGATTGCGTTCCTGTTTGGTACCGCTGTACGCCAGCTTTACCGCACGCACTTTTTCGGCTTTATCCGCCACCCGGTAGGGGCAGCCTTTATCCTGATGGTATTCCAGGTGCCCTTATTGATCATGACCACCTTCTTTGCAGTCAACGGCTCCCTTGCCAGCCGGCTGGATTTCGCCTTTACCCAAACCTGGCCGTTAATTTTGACCCGTTCTGCAGAACTGCTGTTAGGCGGTTTAGTCGGTGAAATATTATTCCAGACCAGGAAAGATATTTGGGGTGTGCAGGGCGAACTGGTCCCATCTCCTGGGGAAACGAACCTGCAACTGCGGTTCCTGTATGGTTCGGTTCCCTACATCTTGATCCTGGTTTTTGTCATCATTATCACAGACTGGGTAGTGGCAGTCAGGGCTTCACGCCAGATGGTGGAAGATCAGCTGGCAAATGCGGCGGTGGTTGCAGCAGACAGCCTGCCATTCTTCTTTGAGACCGGCCAGGACCTGATCCTGACCTATGCCACCCAGGAGCTGGTAGAGGCTCCCCCGGAAGACCTTTCGCGTATGCTGGCAATGCGCTTTAAGTCAGTAAAATTTTTCTCGCAATTATTTGTTTTCAGTGCAGATGGGAAACCAGTCCTCGGTTTTCCATCCAATGACATAAACCAGTTGCTGCTTACGGGCCAGGAGACAGCCGGATTGGCGATGGCTCAGCAGGGCAGATTGATCCAGGTTTTCACTGTACCGCCGCAGCTTTCCGGTATGCCAGCTTCGGTGTCTTTCATGGCAGCCATCCGCGACAGCCAGGGAAATGTACGCGGCATTCTTCTTGGGAGGAGCGACCTGGGTTCAAACCGCTTTACCGGACCAGCCATTCGCTCGATGCAATCGATGGCGGATTTGGGCGGTGAGGGAATGATCCTGGATGAGAACCAGCAAATCCTTTACCATACAGACCCCTCCAAGATCCTGCAGCCGTATTATGGTGTCAATGGGCAGAGCGGGAAATTGTTTAACAGCATTTCCTCGACAGGCAAAAACCTGCTGGCATATCACCAGCCTGTCCCGGATTCACTCTGGGCGATAGTGCTGGCTGTGCCGGCAGAGCAATCCCAGCAGGTAGCCATGAGCATCGCACTACCGCTGCTTTTCATGATCTTTATCATCGCCGCCATAGCTTTTGTGGCGCTTCGGTTTGCACTGCGCGGTGTCCTGTCCACGATCAGTTCACTGGGGAATGAAGCCATGCGGATTGCCGGCGGGCAGCTTGACCATGAGTTGTCATTCAACCAGGAAGATGAACTGGGAAAACTGGGCAAAACTTTCGACCAGATGCGCCTGAGCCTTAAGGACCGAATTGAGGAGCTTAACCGGCTTCTGGCTGTCAGCCAGGGTGTGGCAGGCACTTTGCAGGTCGAGGATGCAATCCGCCCGATTCTGGAAGCTGCTCTGCTCGACCCGTCTGGCATGGTGCGGACGGTGTTGTTGAGAGAAACCACCCTAGAAGCGCTGGATGAAAAACTTCTTTCGTTTGGGCTGGGTGAATCCTCTCACAGGTATGCCTACATTGATGAGCAATTGTTTGACCTGATGCGTAACCGTGAAATGGTTAGCGTTTCAAACACGCAGCGCTGGAAAGGGGTGCAGTTTGACCTGGAAAACCGGCCAGGCGCGCTGTATGCCTTTGCCCTGCACCGCGAGAACCAGTATTACGGGGTGCTCTGGACCGGTTTCCGGCAGCCTAAAGTGCTCACTGAACCTGAATTACGGTTCATCAGCACGTTATCCGGCTTTGCAGCCCTGGCTGCATCCAACTCGCGCCTGTATGCCAATGCAGAGATCGGCCGGCAGCGGTTGGAGGCAGTATTGGCTGCCACACCTGAACCGGTTTTGGTAACTGATGAAAAGAACCGGCTGTTTCTCCTCAATCCAGCAGCCATACAGGTGAGCGGGCTGATGCGTTCTGCCATGCCTGGCCTGCCAATTGCAGAAGCGGTTACGAACCTGGAATTGCTAAGTCTGATGCAGTCGGTTACAGATGCAAAAATGGCTTCACGCGAGATTGCTTTTACCAGAGAAAAAGTTTATTTTGCCAGTGTAGCGCCGATCCTGGATGCAGATAACAACCTGGTAGGAAAGGTATGCCTGCTGCGGGATATTACCAATTACAAAGAACTGGATAAGTTAAAAACTGAATTTGTTGAGAATGTCAGCCATGATTTACGTTCACCCCTGACATTAATGCGTGGTTATGCCACCATGCTTCAAATGGTCGGGCCTTTAAACGAGCAGCAGACCGGGTATGTCAACAAGATCACAACCAGTGTGGACAGGATCGCTGCACTGGTGACCAACCTGCTGGATCTGAGCAGGATTGAAGCCGGGGTAGCCCTGAGGTATGAAAAAGTTGTAGTGGAGGAACTGATCGAACAGGTTACCACGACACTGCAGCCCCAGGCAACCCAGAAGAAAATTCAGCTGGATACGCTGGCTTTGCAGGAAACCAGGACGGTGATTGATGCTGACCGGGCGCTGTTAACCCAGGCGGTGTATAACCTGGTAGATAATGGTATTAAATATACCGGTGTAAACGGCACAGTAACAACCAAAGTCATTCCCACACCTGCAAGTGTGGTCATCGAGGTGCATGATACCGGTATTGGTATTTCACCGATCGACCTGCCGCACATGTTTGAAAAGTTCTACCGCAGCGGCCGGCGCGAATCTTATACCCAGCGCGGTACGGGATTAGGTCTGGCGATCGTGCATTCCATTGTGGAACGGCACGGCGGAAAAGCCAGAGTGAGCAGTAATCTTGGAAAAGGAAGCTGTTTTTCAATTGAGCTGCCCAGGTTCAGAGAAGCCAAGCTGGGCGAAGACATGTGAACAAGGGGAAAATAAATCTAGTTTACGAAAATTAAGTGATTGACTTTTCGGAATTTATGTTATAATTCAAGTTTGCATGTTAGGTCTATTTGGTAAACCATACATTTAGCAGCGCCTGAAATATCCCAGTGCGCTTATTTTTGTTAATTATCAGGCACCCGGTTCAGGAGGTTTTCCGTGGAAACGAAAGATTTAGTTGCATTACGCATCAGCCTAGCCTCACCCGAGACAATTAAAAGTTGGTCATATGGAGAAGTACTAAAACCTGAAACCATCAACTATCGCCGTTTACGCCCCGAAAAAGATGGATTATTCTGTGAAGCAATTTTTGGCCCGACCCGTGACTGGCAATGCTACTGCGGTAAATACAAAAATCCCCGCTATAAAGGTATTGTCTGCGACAAATGCGGTGTGGAAGTAACCCGCTCTGCTGTGCGCCGTGAAAGGATGGGGCATATCGACCTGGCAACCCCTGTTGCCCATATCTGGTATACCCGCCGTATCCCTTCCTACCTTGGCATGCTGCTGGATATCTCCCGCCGCAACCTGGACAGGGTTCTTTACTTTGCACAGTACATCATTACCTTTGTAGATGAGGAAGCCCGCCAGAAAGCATTACGCCGCCTGGAAGATGAAATCAGCGTTTCTGAGCGCGAAAAAGCAAACCATGTTAACGCCCGCATCCTTGATATCAAGCAAAACCGCGACCGGAAAGTCGCTGAGTTACAGCAAATGCGCCAGGACATGCAGGCGCGGGCCGATGAGGAAATCGCTTCCAAGATCGACCCGATCATTCAAGAAGGCCAGTCACTGGAACAGACCCTCCAGGACCAGTTGAACAAGCCCGCCAAAAAGGATATTACTTTTGGCCCCGAGCACGAGCTGATCGCTTCTGCCAATGAGACCATTACTCCCCAGCTGGTTTCGCGAGTACAGACTGTGGTTAAGAAACAGCTCGAGACGATAGAATCTGATATCCGCAGCAGGCTGCAGCGCGAGCTTGAAATGCTTGACATGCAAAAGCAGGAACTTAAGGCAGGCGCTGACCTGCAAATGGAAACCCTGCGCAGCGAACTGGAAGAACAGAATTCCGAATCCCAGGATAAGTCATCAAAAGAACGCGATGAACTGCTTGACCTCAAGCCCTTTAATTTCCTGAATGAGAGCCAATACCGCGAACTGAAGACCAAATGGGGACAGGTTTTCAGGGCTGATATGGGTGCAGAAGCTTTCTATGATATTCTGCGCCGGCTTGATATGGAAAAGCTGGCCGAAGAATTATGGACCGAACTGCGCACGACCAAGTCAAAACAAAAACGCAAAAAAGCAACCACCCGTTTGAAAGTGGTTGAAGCTTTCCGCCGCTCCGGCAACCGGCCTGAGTGGATGATCATGACCGTTCTACCGGTCATTCCCCCAGACCTGCGCCCAATGGTGCAGCTGGATGGCGGCCGTTTCGCCACCTCTGACTTGAACGACCTCTACCGCAGGGTCATCAACCGCAACAACCGCCTGAAAAGGCTGCTGGAGCTGGGTGCCCCGGATGTGATTGTGCGCAACGAAAAACGCATGCTCCAGGAAGCGGTAGATTCTTTGATCGATAACTCACAGCGCGGTAAAGCCCTTTCGCGGCGTGGACGCCGTGAACTGAAATCTTTGAGCGATATGCTCAAGGGCAAGAAAGGCCGCTTCCGCCGCAACCTGCTGGGTAAACGTGTGGACTACTCCGGCCGTTCGGTGATTGTAGTTGGCCCGCAATTAAAACTATACCAGTGCGGCCTGCCAAAGACCATGGCCCTGGAACTTTACCGGCCATTCGTCATTTCACGCCTGGTTTCCCGCTCTTATGCCGCCAATGTTAAAGGCGCCCGCAGGTTCATTGAACGCAACCGGCCGGAGGTTTGGGAAGTGCTGGAAGAGGTTATTAAAGACCGCCCGGTTCTCCTGAACCGTGCCCCAACCCTGCACCGCCTCGGCATCCAGGCATTTGAGCCTGTCCTGATTGAAGGCAGCGCCATCCAACTGCATCCGCTGGTTACTACTGCTTTCAACGCTGACTTTGACGGCGACCAGATGGCAGTTCATGTGCCGTTATCAGAAAAAGCAGTCTGGGAAGTCCGCAACCTGATGCTGGCATCACGCAACCTGTTGAAACCGGCAGACGGTGAACCAATCATCAGCCCTTCGAAAGACATGGTGCTGGGTGTTTACTACCTGACATTTTCCGATTCGAAAAAGCATGCCGGTGACGGCCGCGTATTTTCCGACATCAATGATGTCGAAATGGCATATCAGCTTGGACAGGTCGAGATCCATTCCAGTATCCGGCTCAGCGTGAAAACCTGGTACGACGACAAAAACCACCGCCTGCAGGAGCCAGTCCGGCGGCTGGTTGATACTACTGTCGGCCGCGCGATTTTCAACCGCATCCTGCCTGAGCAAATGATGTTCATGAACCAGGTCCTGGATAAAGGCGGCGTAAAAGACCTGATCGCCGAAGTGTATGAGATTTGCGGATCGGAAGAGACGACCGAAGTGGCAGACAAGATTAAGGATATCGGTTTTGAGTATGCCATGCGGTCCGGCTCAACCATTGCCGTGGCAGATATCTCCATTCCTGAAGAGAAAGCCACCATCCTGGCAGATGCCCAGGCAAAAGTGGAAGTCCTCAACCGCAACTGGCGGCGCGGGCTGCTTACTGAGCAGGAGCGCAACGAGAAAATCGTTGATGTCTGGCAGGATACCACCAAGGATGTTGCCGATGCAGTCCGCAAGGCAATGGATCCAACCGGCAACCTGGCCACCATGGCAAACTCCGGCGCAACCAAAGGCGGCTTCGGCCCTATCTCGCAGCTTTCGGGTATGCGTGGTTTGATGGCAGACCCTGCCGGTCGTATCATCCGCCTGCCCATCCAATCGAACTTCCGCGAAGGGCTGACCGCCCTTGAATACTTCATCTCCACCCACGGCGCCCGTAAAGGCCTGGCTGATACAGCCCTGCGTACAGCAGATGCCGGGTACCTGACCCGCCGCCTGGTGGATATTGCCCAGGATATCATTATTAATGAAGAAGACTGCGGCACCCATGAAGGCATAACCATCCGCCGCAAAGATGATGTTGCCGGGCAGTCATTCGCAACCCGTATTTACAGCCGCCTGGTGGCTGAAAGGGTTGTGGACCCTGATACCGGTGAAGTGCTTGCTGAATACAACGATGTGCTCGACCATGAGCTGTCGCGCAAGATTGCGGCCACCCGTATCGAAGCTATTAAAGTCCGTTCACCTATGACATGCCAGCTGGTTCATGGCATTTGCTCTGCCTGCTACGGAACCGACCTTGGCCGCGGTGTACTGGTGGAAATGGGATCTGCAGTGGGTATTGTAGCAGCCCAGTCCATTGCTGAGCCTGGTACCCAGCTGACTTTGCGTACATTCCACACCGGCGGTGTTGCTGCCGGCGGTGACATTACAACCGGTTTGCCCCGTGTGGAAGAGCTTTTTGAAGCCCGCCGTACTCCTAAAGGTGAGGCCGTTATCACCCAGATCGATGGCGTTGCCAAGATCATTGTGCACGACATCAATAATGAGCAGCGGACTGTCCGGGTTGAACACAGCGAAATGGTCAGCGAGGAATATGAAATTCCTGAAGGGTGGACAATTGTTGCTGCAGAAGAAACTGACATTCAGAGCGGCGACCCGCTTGCTACCCTGGATGATGCCACTATCACTGCCCAAAATGCAGGCAAGGTGAGAGTTGAAGGCCGCAAGGTGATCGTTTCGCACGAGAACCGCGAAGCTGAAGAATATGACATCCCCACCACTGCACGCCTGCTGATTAAAGACGGCGACCATGTTGAAGCCGGTCAGCCGATTACTGAGGGCTCACTCAATCCGCATACGATCCTGCGCATCAATGGTCGCGATGCCAGCCAGATGTACCTGCTGACCGAGATCCAGAAGGTGTACCGTGCCCAGGGTCAGAACATCCATGACAAGCACTTTGAAGTTATCATCCGCAAGATGCTTGGCAAAGTTCAGGTGATACGCCCAGGTGACTCGCCCTTCCTGCCGCTGGATTACGTCGACAGGCTTGAAATGCGCCGCATCAATGAGCAGCTGGCTGCAGAAGGCAAGACGCCTGCACGCTTCAGCGAAGTACTGCTGGGCGTCACAAGGGCTTCCCTGAGCACTGATTCCTTCCTGTCGGCAGCTTCGTTCCAGCACACCATCAAAGTGATGGCAGGGGCTGCGATAGCCTCAACGGAAGACCCGCTGTTTGGCTTGAAAGAAAATGTCATCATCGGCAAGCTGATCCCTGCCGGCACTGGTTTTGTTGCCGGACGGTTTGACCGGCCGGAGCCTGAGACCCCTAAAGTTTCTGTTTCCAACCTGCCGCGGACAGAGTAATTCCACTGATAAGAAGGCACGCCGCCCATCGTCTCGACGGGCGGCGTTTTTTGTTAATTCCGAAAACTAGTAAAATGAAGGCAGGTTCTGGAGGTATTCTAATGGATTTGGGATTGGTGAAAAAAGTCGATATCGATCAGGAGATGCAGCAATCTTACCTGGATTATGCCATGAGTACGATCGTGGCCAGGGCATTGCCTGATGCACGGGATGGTTTAAAACCTGTCCAGCGGCGCATCCTCTTCGCCATGTATGACATGGGTATCCGGGCGGATTCCGCATACAAGAAATCAGCACGTATTGTTGGTGAAGTGCTGGGAAAGTACCATCCCCATGGAGATATGGCTGTTTATGAAGCCATGGCGCGTATGGCACAAGACTTCAGCATGCGCAACATGATGGTAGATGGGCAGGGTAATTTCGGAAGTGTAGATGGAGATCCTCCGGCTGCCATGCGGTATACCGAAGCCCGGCTGCGCCAGCTAGCAATAGACATGCTTGCACAAATCGACAGGGATACCGTCGATTTCATTCCCAATTTTGACGGAACCCTGCAAGAACCCCTCGTGCTGCCGGCTGCCATCCCCAACCTGCTGGTAAACGGCGGTACGGGTATCGCGGTTGGAATGGCGACCAACATTCCACCCCACAACCTGGGAGAAGTGGTGGACGCCCTGGTTTACATGTTGAAAGAATGGCACAGGCTGGATGATGTATCTATCACAGACCTGATGAAATTTGTGAAGGGACCTGACTTCCCCACCGGTGGGATCATCCTGATGGAGGGGGAGGAAAATACCTTGCTATCCGCCTATGCTACCGGGCGCGGCAAGATCAATGTGCGCGGCAAGGTGATGATGGAAGAAATGGTTAAAGGCAGGTCGCGCCTGATCATCACGGAATTGCCGTACATGACCAACAAGTCCAGCTTGATCGAGCGGATCGCGGAGCTGGTACGGGAAGGCAACCTGGAAGGAATTGCAGACCTGCGCGACGAGTCTGACCGGCAAGGAATGCGGATCGTGATTGAAATGAACAAGGCGGCAGACGCAGAAAAGATTATCCGAGACCTGTACCAGCGCACGCCGCTGCAATCCACCTTTGGAATCAATATGCTTGCCCTGGTGGATGGTGAGCCCAGGCTGCTCACCCTCAAACAAGCCCTGAAAGTCTATATTGAACACCGCATGACTGTCATCCGCCGCCGCAGTGAGTATGACCTGGAGCGCGCCAGGCAACGCATGCATATCCTGGAAGGCTTGCGGGTAGCCTTGAACCACCTGGATGAAATTATCGCCCTGATCCGAAATTCACCGGATGCCGACCAGGCCAAAACCAGGTTGATGAAACGTTACCGGCTGAGCGACCTGCAGGCGCAGGCTATCCTGGATATGCCTTTGAAACGGCTTGCAGCCCTGGAGCGGAAAAAGATAGAACTCGAGTACAAGGAAACGGCCGCTTTGATCAAAGAACTGGAGAGCTTGCTGAAATCCGAAAAGAAGATGCGCCTGGTAGTGGAAACCGAGCTTTTAGAGGTAAAGCAGAAATACGCCGACCGCCGCAGGACCCAGATCGTTATGCTCAAGAAAGGGAAGACCGTTAAGGAATTACTGGTAGTCTCCGAAGTAACCCCTGAAAAGCCGGTCTGGGTGGGATTGATGCCGGATGGTACCATTGCCCGTACCATGAACGACGAGCTGCCAAGAGTAACCGGCAGAGCTGCTCCTTCCTTGGTGGTAAAAACGAGCACCCACCAGACAGTCTACCTGGTGCAGGCAGACGGAATTGCAGCAGCCGTCTCGGTTGAGACCATCCCGGAAGCTGAAACCTTCAGTGAGGGGGTTATGGCAGGGAAGGTTGCCCCATTGCCAGACCCGGAAACCGTAGTGGCTTTGTTCTCAGTTCCGCAGGCTGCCCGCAAGAATACGGAATTCTACCTGGTTGGCGTCACCCGAAATGGGATGGTGAAAAAATCTGCCCTGAGCGAACTGCCCGGACCGGCTGCCCATGCCTTCCCCATCATGCGGGTAAATTCTGGCGATGAGATGGCATTTATGTTCTTCAGCGGGGGACAGGATGAGTGGATGCTGTTCACGGCATTGGGCATGGGCATCCGTTTTAAAGGCGACGATGTGCGTCCAATGGGGCTGGTGGCAGGTGGTGTAAATGCGATCAAGCTCGCCGAAAGCGATGTGGTGATCGGGGCAGAAGTGTTTACTGATAAACAGGATATGCTTTTTATTTCTGAAAAAGGACACGGCTGGCGGATTGGAATGAAAGATTTCCCGCTGCAAGGCAGGTATGGCCAGGGGGTGATTTGCTGCAGGATGGAAAAGGGTTCGGTCCTGGCGGTATGTTTTGCCGGCACCAGTGGAACATCCAGCGTGATTCATTACCGCAACGCCGCTGCCAAGACGGTAAAGGTGGGAGACATTCCAGCAGGGAAACGGGCATATGCCGGTAAAGCTTTGCTGGAAGTCAAGAAGGATGACGAAGTGATTGGGCAGACGAGAATGATGGACTGCTTCAGCCTGGAATTCCCTGCGGCCCGGCCAAAAAAGAAGGGATAAGCCGGTATCAGGTGATGGTGTAAAAGCTGTAGTGGTAGCCGATCTTGCCGTTGATCAGGCCGATGGTGTCATTTCCATTGCTGATTCTTCCCGATGTGGAGGTCGCTGTCCAGGTGAACCGCCTGGCGAATCCGCTGCCGGTTGTGCCGGTTAGCGTAAAGGTTGCGTTGGGGAAATTTACCGTGAGGAAATTGTTGAACCAGGTCCTGATCGAATCATGCCCCTGCATTGTGCGGGCAGCTGTTATCCGGATGGCATTATTGGTGTACAGGTTGGCACATGTATCCGGGTTGCGTGAGTTGAGAGCGGCAATGTAACGGGTGACAATATCTTCCACAACACTCCCATCCCACTTGTAGCTGGCAATGGTATTCCACTGATCTGGCATGCTGGTCTTATAATCCCAGGTGAAGTAGTTGAGTGCCGGTATGTTCAATTTCTTGCATGTATCCATGAACAATTTAATATCGGCAGCAGTTGCTTTCCAGCTTCCAGCAGGATAAAGAGGGCCGGTGGGCATGTAAGGCCGGTAAGGAACAAGAGCCTGGAATTCATTGAACGACTTGGTAACCTGCACATCTGGATTGTGCGATTCCTGCCAGTAAACCTGGGGCATGTTGTAATCGCATTTCTCCAGGAAAGCTTTCCACGGAAACTGCATATGATATGACGGGTAGCGGAATGAGCACAAAGCAACCGGGTGGGATGGGATGCCTTTCCGCAGCTCAGTCATGAATGTCCTGGCAGCGGTTTCTTTGCCTGCAAGTTTGAACTCGCTTTCGGCATCGATTACATATCCGTCCAGCCCGAGCGCTTTGGTCCGGTTGGCAGCAGTTTTTGCTTCTCCAGTTGGGTTATCTCCGTAAATGTAATGCCAGCCCCAAACCTTCAGTCCCTGGGCTTTTAAAGCAGAAACAACCGGGGGAACAAGGTCGATATTGGTTGTGCGGTTAATATTATAAGAATAGGTTCCATCTGCGATTTTGATCAAGACATGGGTAAAGCCTGCCGCCTTGGCCACACTTGCGATTTTTGAAGGATTTCCTTCCTCGCAAGAGGGGATTTTCCAGATCATCATTCCTTTACCTGTCAATGCCATTTCATTGCTCCTTGTTGCGCCAATGCGATCCGGGAAAAGCTAATTTTCCGGGCTTAGGTTTCCTTCCAGCCCAAGCTGGGGTGCGATCGTCCTCATAGCCAGGATCACTTCATCCACATGCTGCCACAGCTCGACACCGAATTCTTCTGCAGAAGAGGCTATTTCTTCCCGGTTAGCACCAGCAGCAAACGCCCTGTCTTTCCACTTTTTCTTCACCGAGGAGGATGTCAAATCGTACAGTGAGCGGGATGGGCGCACCAGGGCGACTGCTGTGATCAAGCCGGTTACCTCATCACAGGCGAAAAGTGCTTTCTCCATCAGTGACTGCCTTTTAACCCCAGTATGCTCAGCATGGCTTAAAACCGCCCGGATGATTTCTTCAGGGACATGCAGTTCACGCAGGATCGGTGCACCAGCAGCTGGATGCTCATCGAGGGTGGGATGAATCTCCCAGTCAAAGTCATGCAGCAAGCCGGTGACACACCATTTTTCCACATCTTCACCCAGTTTCAGGGCATACTGCCGCATGGCTGCTTCAACAGCCAGCATATGGTTGACCAGATTCGGATTCTTGACGTATTGTTTGACGATAATTAATGCTTCTTCTCTTTGCATGTTTCTCTCCATGTCGAATGCCCGGATGCTTTCATCTGGTGTAACAAGAATAGTGCAAGAATAATGCCTGAAAAGTGATAAAAACGCAAGTGCCCTGCAGAACACGCAAGGCACTTGATACCAATGTTACGAATATCACTTACTGTGCCGGGATGTATCCCATGGGTGCCGGCCGGATGGATTCAACCGGCAGGACATCCACCAGCTCGTAGTCCCGGGTTCCCAGTCCAACTTTTTCCGCGTACTCAGTGGCTTTGTAAGGATCCTTCAATGGACCATGCAGCCAGCGCAGCGGATGGCCTACGCGCGTGTGTATTTCCATTGAAGTCGGAACATTCTCCTCGATCAACGGGTACTTCGAGGTGGCATCCAGTACTGCCTGGTCTACAGCTACGATGTCATCCGAACCGAAAATACCGGCATCCCGCATGATCGGCATGCTGGTGAAGCCAAAGCAATCACAAACAGGTGTCATGTGGGTTGCCAGTACGAGATGAACAGCTTTGCCTGGTTCGAAGGTGGACATCGTGATACTGGTGCTGATTGCAACCGCCTCATGGAATGCATGGAAGTTCGCGGGATCGATCTTCAAGCTGCCTTCAGGAGCAACCTGCAAGCAGCGTCCGCACTGGTTGCACAGGTCGATATGCAGGTGGATCTCTTCCGGATCATACTTGTCTTTGACCAAGGCGCCATGCGGACAGGATGCGATGATTCTCTGGCGGGTTTCTTCATCCCGGCATTTTTCTTTAAACCAGTAAGGATCAAAAAGGACCGAATCGTGCATGGCGCTGCGGGTTTTTCCTACCATACACCCGAGGGCAATGTTTTTTAAGGCTCCGCCATACGCATTGGTAGGGTGGCCTTTGGCATGGGCAAAATTAACCAGGAAAGTGGCATCTTCCACCATTCCTGCGACATTCCATTCCTTGATATTCTTGTATGGCCGTTCGTGGGCATAGAAGTATTTATCCGAAGGGCCGCCATTTGGTACAATGGGGCAGCCCAAGACCTCAGCAGTGTATCCCCTGCTGACAGCACCTTCCATATCCCAATCAACATCAACAATAAACGGCTTTCCACCGCCGTCGCGGATGGCTTTGACAACCTTGCGGATGAACACGGGATGCAAGGTGGAATAGCCGATCTTGTTGCCGACGTGAAGCTTTAAGGCGACCAGTTCTCCTTTCACCCGGTCTTGAAGGTGAAGGTGATCCAAAATTAGATCCAATTTGGCGGGAAGGGTTTCATTCCCTTCCAGGCGAGCCTGGCGCGGATCGCCGTAAAAAACTTTCACACCCATAATTTCCTCCTGAATATAGAATATAATGTTGATATTAGCCTTTGCAGGCTATTCAATTGGTTCGTACGGTCCAAGGACAGGCAAGGGGTGCCGGATCCAGACATCTATGAGGGCTATCAGCCTGGCTGGCAATTCACGCAGGCTCCAGGACATCAACGAATAGGAATGGTAATCACGCCGGTCTGCGATAACCCCAGTGGCTTTTACCCCCAGCGAATTGCATATAAACACTGCACGCGGCAGGTGGAATTTCTGCGTTACCAACAGGGCTTCCTGAACCCCAAATATTGCCCTGGCACGGTAACAGGTGTCATATGTGCGCCTGCCTGCAAAATCCAGGACGATATCTTCTTCTGGAATACCCAGCTCAATGGCGTATTGCTGCATGGCGCCGGGTTCGTTGTAATCTACATAGCGGTTATCACCGCTCATCAGGATTTTATGCACTTTGCCAGCCTGGTACAGGTCGGCTGCAGCTGCAACCCTGTCGCGCAGGACCAGGGTAGGCCTTCCATCCCGCTGTAAACCCGCGCCAAAAACAATGGCTACCCTGGCTGTGGGCACATCTCCAACATGGTTCATTTTCCCGGCTGCAGCGAAGCCAGTAACCATGGAAGGGATAGCCAGCGCCAGGATGGCCAGCAAGGCAAAAATGATCAGGATGACCATAATGGAGCGGAAGACTTTCTTAAGCACTGGATGATTGTACCATGCTGTATAATCATTTCAGTCGGTTGATCTGCGCAGCAATAGTTGCTGGATATTCACCCCAGCAGAATCAAGGTAATGCCGCAATGGCTCGTAAGAGCTGTCATCGATTAGTTTAATGCCCTCTACTGAAGTATTCAGAATTTGGCCAAGCTGAAGCTTCCCCTCATCAGTCCGGGTGTGCTCCTGGATTATTTGAGCAACTTGCTGAACCAGCCTGGGATCCAAGTCCGGGTAGGCTGACAGGTTTATCGTTGGAATGATCGGGTCGCTTTTCCAAATAATGACAATACGCTCTTCGAGGTCAGGTAGGTCTGACAGGGTTGAGGAGGTGCGGGGGTCTCCGGTATGCGCGTAGGTAGCGCCAAAATCACAAATGCCCTTGATATAGAGCGAGCGAATCACAGCGGTGGAGCTTTGGGTAAACACGCCGGGTGCAACTGGCACATCCTGGTCATTCAACAATCCGAGGGGAACGAGATATCCAGGCAGGGAGGTGTCTGAAACCCAGCAAGGGATTGCATCTGTAAATTGCTCCAGGGCAATACCGGCAGATGCAGTGCTCAGTCCGGCAGCCGGATCATAATAAATTTCGTAACCGTCATCTTTATCTGCGAAGAATTGCACTCCGTAAAAATAGACACCGTAAGTGTTCACCAGAGCAACAGCTTCTGCTGCCTGATTTTGTTTTGCAGCCAGGTATGGTACAGGGGGCATCCAGGCAAAATGCACCAGTCGTTTCTGCATATCCAGCAGCAGTTCCTGGTAATCTGAATACACCCTATGGTCAAACACAAAACCTGTCTCATCGCTGATATACCTGGCCAGGGCTAGTAGAGCCTGGTCAACCTGGGTAAAGTTCTCAGCGCTGCTAACCGCCGCAATCCTATATGGGTTTTCTTCAGTACCCGGTTCCGGTTGGGTAGGTTCTGCAGTTTGGGTAATGACAGGCTCTGTTGTGGATGGTATAAACGTAGGTGTCTCTTCCTGCAGCCGGCTCGAAAAGCTGCAGGATTGGATAAGAAGCACCAAAACCAGGATTGGCAGAAAAAACTGGAGAAATTTTCTGCTGCCAAGAATTAATTTTCGCATTATTAACTAATTATACCTGCCTCATTTTTATTATGGCATTACTGAACCTGGGTAACCCTTGCTGGGGATTATGCAGATAGAATCTCAGTCAAGAAGTCATGATACAATCATTTTCCATCAAGGTTAGGGCAGGTATTTAATGAATAAGAAAATTATCAAAGAGGTACGTCCAGATCCCCAGGTGCAAATCCGGCTGCCAGATGGCAGGGTTTTATCTGGCCCAAGGGGTACAACCATCGGGAATTTTCTACTCTCCCTTCCTGAATGGGAAGAGAATCCTCTGATGGGAGCTGTTGTCAATGGGACCTTACGGGAATTAACCTACCCGGTAGAGATGGAAGCAAACGTCTTGCCCCTGACCATGGCGGACAATGATGGCGCACGGATATACCGCCGCTCTTTGACTTTCGTCCTTGAAGCAGCTTTTGAAGAATTGTTCCCTGGAAAGTACCTTTCTGTGGACCATGCGGTTTCCTCCGGCGGGTATTATTGCGAACTCAAGAATTCCGAGCAGCTGACGGCGAACCAGGTCCAGGCACTGGAAGACCATATGAAAGCGATTGTCAGCAAAGATATTCCGCTGACACGGAAACAGGTGCCATTGCAGGAAGCGATTGCTTATTTCGCTAACAAGGGACAGACTGATAAAGTCCTTTTGCTGAAATATCGTAAAAAGGATTACCTGATTTTGTATGCGCTTGGGAACCACCTGGACTACTTTCACGGGTACATGGTTCCATCGACAGGTTTTCTGCGCTGGTTTGACCTGGTGCCGGCGGATGGCGGGTTTGTACTGCATTTCACCCGCAGGAGCCAGCCAACCGTATTACAGCCATTAACCTATTCTCAACGGCTTCTTTCTACTTTCCGGCAATATGGCAGCTGGTTAACCCGCTTGGGAATAGAGAATGTGGGTGCATTAAATAAATCCATAGAAACTGGCAAGATCAGGGAAGTGATCCTGGTTTCTGAGGCCTTGCACGAACAAAAAATTGCCGAGATAGCCACCCAGATCGTCAACCGTAAACCGCGGCCGCACCTGGTGCTGATCTCAGGACCTTCGTCATCAGGAAAAACCACTTTTTCAAAACGGTTGAGCATCCAGCTGCTTGCCCAGGGAATCTCCCCGTTCCCGTTCGAGATGGACAATTACTTTGTAAACCGTGACGAGACCCCAAAAAACGAAAACGGCCAATTCGATTTTGAAGCTCTGCAGGCACTTAACCTTCCTCTGATGGCTGAGCACTTGAAGCTGTTAATTAGCGGAGAAGAAGTCCAGCTGCGCCATTACAACTTTAAGTCCGGGTTGAATGAACCTGGAAAAACCGTCCGCCTGCAGAAGGACAGCCTTGTCATCATTGAAGGCATCCACGGGTTGAATCCAGGGCTGCTGCCTGATTTCCCGGTCCAGGAAACCTTTAGAGTGTATGTTTCCTGCCTGACACAGCTCAACCTGGACCGGTACAACCGAATTTCAACCACGGATACCCGTTTGCTGCGGCGGATGGTCAGGGATGCGCGTGAACGCGGGTACACCGCCAAACAAACGATCGAACGCTGGGAGTCGGTCCGCCTGGGCGAGCAGCGCCACATCTTCCCTTACCAGGACAACGCAGACGAGATCTTCAACTCCGCACTTGCCTATGATTTATCAGCTCTGCGGGCGCTGGCGGAACCTCTGCTGCGCCAGGTGCCTTTCAGCACCCCGGAGAATATCGAAGCCAAGAGGTTGCTGGCTTTCCTGGAATGGTTTCTTCCTCTCGATGAAGACCTTATCCCAGATAATTCCATTTTACGGGAATTCCTTGGCAATTCCATCTTGAGCGATTTTTCACTCTGGTAACCGTACAACAGAAAAGCGAGGGTGAGTTAGTAAAACTCACCCTCGCTTTATCTCATGATGTTGAACCCAAACTTTAGGTCAATTCCTTTTTAATTACCTTGCCCAGGCGGGCAATACCCTCATTAATCCTCTCAGGTGGCATCATTGAGAAATTCAGCCGCATGGTATTCTGGCCGCCACCGTTGGCAAAGAATGAAGTACCAGGTACAAAGGCAACATTTTGCTCCAGCGCAGTTGCGAGAAGTTGGGTGGTATCGATGCATTCCGGTAAAGTTGCCCACAGGAACAGTCCGCCTTTCGGGTGCGTCCAATGCACACCTTCTGGCATATTCTCCTCAAGCGATTCAAGCATGACATCCCGGCGTTCTTTATAAACAGCAACGATCTTCTTGACATGCTCATCGATAAACCCATGCCGGCTTACCTCGTATGCCACTACCTGGTTGAACGTGGCTGTATGCAGGTCGGCGCCTTGTTTTGCCATAACCAGCTTGGAGATCACTTCCTTGGGAGCGATCACCCAACCCAACCTCAACCCGGGGGCCAGGATCTTTGAAAAGGTGCTCAGATAGATTACATTGCCGGTATAGCCGCCGTTTTTCTGCTGCATCTGGCTGTCGAGTTGGACAATGGAAGGAATATGTTCGCCTTCAAAGCGCAGCTGACCGTAAGGATCATCTTCAATAATGGGGACACCAAAGTGGTCGGCTATCTCAATTAACTTTAGCCGTCTATCCAGAGGAATGGTGGTGCCGCACGGATTGTGGAAATTGGGCAGGACATACATGAATTTCGGGCCGTACCGCATGGCATCATAGAGCTTGTCGGTCATAATCCCGTCATCATCTGAAGGCACATTCGTTATGTAATCAGCGCCGTATGAATTCCAGGCCTGCAAAGCGCCCAGGTAGGTAGGAGTTTCGCACAGGATGCGGTCGCCCCGGTTGATGAAAACCTTGCCAAGCAGGTCAAGGGCTTGCTGTGAACCTGAGGTGATCATGATATTGTCGATTCCCACATCGATGCCATAACGAGCAGTATGCCTGGAGATCATCTCCCGCAGAGGCTCATAGCCTTCTGATGATCCGTACTGCAGGGAAATCTTACTGTCCTCCAGGAGGGCTTTCCGGCAGGCTTCCAGTAATTTTTCTTTGGGAAATAATTCCGGTGCAGGCATGCCGCCGGCAAAAGAGATAATCTCCGGTTTTTCAGCAAATTTCAGTAACTCCCGTATTGCGGAACTTTTCATACGCTGCATGCGTTGAGCGTAACGATGATCCCAAGGGGTTTGCATTCTTGTCTCCTTATTAACCTGATTTGATAATCTAAACATATGCGAGAGTGTTACACTCCCGCATATGACCTTACTTATTGTCCTTTTGGAAAGCGGCTTACAATCAATGCCAGGGTAGGCAAGGTAAAACGGTCGCCGTTGGCAAGTTCTGCAGGGGCTTTGCCGGTGGTTTTGGGCGAACCCTGGAAGATGTAGATCGGTGTGCCTTCTGCTGCAGACTTCTTCTCCAGGCAGGCTTGCCCTGTCAGGTATCCTTCGCTGTCGGCTGCGCAGCTGGTTACTACCCCAATCATGCGACCTTTCTGGTCGAGTACCGGATCGCCATGATGTGCCATACGTACACCCGTTTCAGTGAACCTGAAGCGGATAACCTCTATCTTGCGTTTTGCTTCACGGGCGATAAATGCATCTCTGCCGATGAACCAGGGTTTGTATGTTTTGACATAACTTCCAAAGCCGGCTTCCGCTACACCCAGGTTCAGGTCGCCGCCCATCTCGTGGCCATAAAGCGGCAAACCCGCCTCTGTGCGCAGGGAATCGCGGGCGCCAAGCCCGCAGGGTTTCATTCCCAGGGGGGTGCCAGCTTCCATAATTGCATTCCAGAATGCCACTGATTGGTCTGGGTGGACGAAGAGCTCAAAAGCCATTTTTTCGCCGGTGTAGCCGGTGCGGGAAACAACGATATCAAATCCGCCCACCATTGCATCGCACAACTGGGTGCGCTTGAGCGCCATGATGCGCTTGCGGGTAGGTGCATCGCAGCCGAGTGAAAGCAGGATATCGCGGGACTTGGGTCCTTGCAGGGCGATGTCCACCCGCATATCTTTCCCTGCTTTCGGATCGCGTAAATTGCGGAGGGTAACGCTCCTGCCGAATGCTTTTGCAGCCGGGAATTTCGAATCTACCAGTACCTTGCCCTGGTGAACGGCATTAAGCCAGGCCCAATCTTTATCATCATTGGAAGCATTTACCACTACGAGATACTTCTCTTTAGCCCGGCGGTACACCATCAGGTCGTCGATGACATTTGATTCGGTGTCGAGGAAATGGGTGTAGCAGGATTCGCCGACTTCCAGTTGGGCAATATCATTACCACAGACACTGTCCAGGAAAATGGAAGAGTCTTTTCCTTCAACCTGGTAAACGCCCATGTGAGAGACATCGAACAGCCCGGCAACCTTGCGGCAGGCATTATGCTCTTCCAGCACGGATGTGTACCAGACCGGCATATCCCAACCGGCAAATGGAACCATTTTAGCGTTCAGGCTGCGGTGGGTTTCGTTCAATGCGGTCTTTTTAATGGGGGCATCTTGCGGTTCCACCCATTCGAAGGGTGGTAAGGCTTTGCCTTCAACACTTTCAATTCCCATGTAATAGGGTTTTTCACTTTGGGCTTTGCCGCTGGCAATCACCGGTTCTTCTTCGCAGGCGAAAACCAGGACGGGGCCGGGCAAACGGCGTGACTCATCCTTATCGAAAATGATAAAACCATCGGAAAGGTCGCGCAGCCAGGTTGCAGCCAGAGCTGCTTTTTCAGCCGGCATGGAGAATAAGTATTCATCAGCGGCCTTGCAGGTGAGGCTGCCTTCAACCCATCCCAGCGGGGTGAACAGCCGTGTAGCCTGGCTTTCGCCTGGTTTCAGGGATTCAACATCGCTGGCGAAAGCGAAGTTCAAGAAATGAAGCACCTCGCCTGCCTTTAGTTTGAGGACACTCCACTCGCCTTTGGATGGAAATGTATCGTCCAGGGCAAAGAAATGTGGGTAACCGTGTACTTCAATGGTATGGTCGGAGTAGGCTGTTTCTGCCAGCTTGCGCACCCGGATCTTTGCATTTTCGAGCACTTCAAAGGGCACTTTTGCGCGCGCTGCAGGACCCTGGCGGGTTTCAATGGAATACGGTTTAGCAGAGAGCAGCAAATCAGCCATAATATCAGCTACTTCAACCATCTCTTTTTCGCCAAGTCCGCGCTGTGTCATCCAGGGGGTACCGTAACGGATGCCGCTGGCGAAGAGGGCGGTCTTGTCGCCGGGGATAGTATTGCGGTTAAGGACGATGCCTGCCAGGTCGAGAATACGGGCAGCCATATCACCAGAAAGGGGAGTACCATCATCCCCAATGACCGTCTTGCAATCCACATTGCCCAGGTGGGTGTTCGTTCCACCAAAGGAAACCCGCAAACCGCGTTCGGAAAAGCGGTTGGTGAGAACAGCGCAGTTCTTGACGATCTGCTGCTGGAGCTGTTTAAACTGATCAGATTTTGCCAGTTTGAAAGTAGTTGCCAGTGCAGCAAAGACATGCACATGCGGACCGCCCTGCTCACCAGGGAAGACTGCCCGGTCAAGCTTACGTGCCAGGGCAGCGTCGTGAGTGAGGATGACCGCACCACGCGGGCCGCAGAGGGTTTTATGGGTGGTGAAAGTGATCACATGGGCAATACCGACCGGTGAGGGTATAGCCCCGCCAGCAATCAGCCCTGCAATGTGGGAAACATCTGCCAGAAGGATCGCCCCGACAGCATCGGCGATTGCGCGGAATTTCTTCCAATCCGGTACCCAGGGGTAGGAGGAATAGCCGGCAATGATGATCTTTGGGCTGCACTCTCGAGCTTTATTCTCGAGTACCTGGTAGTCAATTTGCTCAGTGGCAAGGTCAACATTATAGTGGACGACATTGAACAACTTGCCTGACCGGTTGACCGAAGACCCGTGGGTGAGATGGCCGCCATGCAGCAGGTTCATGCCCAGAATGGTATCGCCAGGATTGATCAGTGCGGTATACACGGCATTGTTAGCCGGCGCGCCAGAAAGTGGCTGTACGTTTACGTACAGCTGGTCGGGACCAAAGCCGGGAACTGCAAAAGCTTCCGCGCAACGCCTGCGGGCTAATTCTTCCACGATGTCGGCATACTCTACACCCTTGTAATAGCGCGGATCTGAGTAGCGGCGGTAGTGGGCAAGCTGGGCAGGGTAATCCAAAATCTCCGGCTCGGAAAACCAGTGGGAATCTTCATCTGGATAACCTTCTGCATATATGTTCTGGAATGTGGAACCAAGGGATTCACGGACTGCCTGGGGGGCAGTGCTTTCACTGGGAATAAGGATCAGTTTTCGTACCTGTCGTTCTGTTTCGAGCTGGATTAATTCATCCACATCTTTATCAATATCAGCCAATTTGCCTCGGAAAAGAAAATCTGCCATTCCAATCTCCTAAAATGATTTGTGGAGCTATTTGATTGTAGCCTCTAAAGTAATTGCGGGTCAAGTGACAGGTGTTTATGAAATCCGGTTTTTAATCCAATTAATCGTAAAGTCAAACACCTCTTTCTTTTCAGGCTCATTATGGATCTCATGGTAAAAACCATCCCAGGCTTTTGAAGTAACCAATCCATTGGCATTCTGGAGAAAACTGCGTATAGCTGTTAGATCTACCAGGTGATCTTTGGTGCCGTACATCAGAAGCAATGGCAGGTCCAGCCTGGCAGCATTCTCGATCATCCAGGCACCTTTTGAGATAAGGTTCATTCCCAGGCTGGCAGAAACCTGATCATGGACCAGGGGATCATTATTGTAGCGCTGGATTACCTCCCTGTCACGGGAAAGATTCTCTCGGTCAAGCCCATTCGGAAGGGTAAAGCTTGGGGCAACTTTCGCCATGAGCTTTGCCAGGACAAGTTTGGCTGGCGGCAGCGGGTCACCTGGTGCAAGCCCGGGATCGGTCACTATTGTGCCTTCAATCCCGGTCTTCTCTGTCATGGTGTAGTACAATGCCATTGCACCACCGAGCGAATGACCATACAGAAAATGATGGCTGTCAGGATGGCGCTGATGGTTTTCTAATATGAAATGCTTTGTATCCTGCGCAGCTGTTTCGTATGAGGGGATGTGCCCGCGTTTCCCTTCAGTTCGGCCGTGCCCGCGCTGATCGTACGATAATACCGAGATACCCCGTTCACAAAAGTACTCAGCCAGATGCTGGTAGCGGCTGCTGTGCTCTCCTAATCCGTGAACTAGAGTGATCGAAGCGATGACGTGGTTTGCTGGCGTCCAATCCTGGGCATAGAACTGGACATGTTCAGGGGAGGTCCATGAAAAAACGGTGTGTTCCATTTGTATTTTCCACCTATCTATGATTTTGGATTATTAAATTGCTACGATTAGTTTAATGCAATTTGATAAATTCTGCCAAACCTGTTTTTCCGTTCTATGCAGTTTCATAACAACCGACTTTTGAAAATGAATCATGAAGGAAAAAAGGTAAAATGGAAAAAGTGAATGTTCTAAGCGTTTTGATTTGGTTGAAACGAACTGATTGTAGCGGTGTTAATCATGTCAGAGTTGCTAAATAAACCTGCAGATAATGAAGCGTACACAGATGAAAATGCGATTCCCCAAGCCGCACAAGGGGATGCAGAAGCGTTTGGATACCTGTACCAGAAATATGTAACTGCGATCTTTAACTATACTTACTATCGGACTGGCAACCAGCATGATGCAGAAGACATCACTGCCAGAGTTTTTCACCGGGCTTTTGGGCATATGTCCTCTTACAAGTACATGGGCGTACCCTTTTCAGCCTGGCTTTATCGGATTGCGCATAATTTGGTTGCCAATTATCACCGCGACAGCAGCCGGAAACGGGAAGTATCGCTGGAAGATCATCTTGACCTGCATACTCCTTCAGACCATCCGGAAATTGTCCTGCTGATTAACCAGGACAACGAAGCTTTGCTGTCAGCCATCCGGAAACTGACGCCTGACCGGCAGCAGCTCTTGATCTTGAAATATGTTGAGCACCTTTCAAACAGCGATATTGCTGTAATTATGGGGCGCAGTGAAGGAGCAATAAAAAGCCTGTACCACCGCACCCTGCAAGCGTTGAAAACCTACTTAGGGGAATACGAGCATTGAAAGAGATTATTCTGGTTACAGATGGTTCGGCAGACTTTCCGCAAAATTGGAAGGAAAAATACCATATAATGCTTCTTCCCTTGTGGCTGAGGTTTAAAGAGGCCAGCTACCAGCAGGATGTTGATATTACACCCAGGCTGTTTTATGAACTGGTCAACAAATCCAGGGAAATTCCAAAAACTGCCTTTCCCTCACCAGACCAGATGACGGCTTTCTACCATTCCATTGCAGAAAAAGGAGATCAGATCCTTTCCTTGCATGTTGCCAGCAAATTATCTGGTACTTTTTCGGCGGTACAGCAAGCAGCCTGCCAGTTGATCAATGAACTGGACCTGTATCCAATCGACTCGGGAGCCGGATCTGCTGCCCTGGCCTTCATGTGCCGCGATGTGCGTCTACTTGAGCAAGCTGGTTACTCAATGCAGAAGATTAAGCGGCACCTGGATCAGGCCAGCAAGAATCTCAAGATTGTGTTTACAGTAGACAACCTGGAGTATGCCCGGTTAAGCGGGAGGGTTAATTTACTCCAGAGTACCCTGTCTTCACTCTTGAAACTGAAACCGGTGATCGAACTGCGGGAAGGGCTGCTGGAAGTAATTGAAAAAGTGCGCACCAGGCAGAAGGCATACAACTGGTTGCTGGATTATGCCCGGGAATACACTGCCAGGGCAGATTTTAGCGTGGCAGTTGTTCATGCCAATGACCTGCCAGCTGCCGAACACATGAAGGAATTATTGGAAAAGCTTGAAAATGTGAAAGAGGTCGTGATCACAGAACTGGCCATCCCGGTTGCAGCCCATTTGGGGCCTGGAACAGTGGGGTTGGTTCTTTATCCAGCATTATCTTCATCTTTTTACCAGGGGAATAACGAATGAATGTTGAAAATGTGAAAATGGACTTGCACCTTGAGCAGGAATTATCGAATGCTTTGAACCAGATCAAACCTGATCCGGATTTTGTGAACCAGTTGTATCGGAAAATCACCCAGACCGGCCAGGTTCAGGCCGAAGCCATCAGGAAAGGGGCCAGCCTTGCTGTTATTGGAGGGGCCTTGTTCGCAGGCGCCCTGATAATCTGGGTGGTGAAAATGGTGCGCGGAAAAAACCGGGAGTAAAGGTTAGTCTATCCCAAGCTTCTGTTTCAGTTCAGCTTTGGATGGTTCGACTAAAATTGAGCCGTCTGCAAAAACTATAGTAGGGACACTGCGATCCCCGTTATTCAGGTCCTGAACCAGGCTGCGAGCAGCCATGTCTGATTCAATATCCACCCATGTGTAATCGATGTTATGTTCAGCCAGCAGGGCACGCGTGCGGTTACAGTCACCGCACCAGGCAGTCCCATATACCGTGAATGGAAAGATCAACGCATTGGTCATGTATTCTCCTCACCTGAACTATTTTACCTGATAGGCAGGAAAAAGAACAATCACCCTGGGCAGGGTGATTGTTGTATTCAGTGAAACTCTATATTACGAGGGTGAAACTAAACCCAGCCCTGTTTTTTCACAAAGCCAGAAACGAATGGGATGGCCAAATTCTCTCCCTGGTATGCCTTTATGCCAACCACAATCCCCCAGATATAGATGACAGGAGTCAGGCATGCAGTGATAACCAGAATGGTTGCTATTGCAATGATTACCGACAAAACGAGGCTTTGGACTGCATGCAATCTCTGGAACGGTCTGTTCTTACGCTCATCTGTTAATAGGATGATGAGCGGAACTATTACCGGGAAGATATAGCTCAATAATGCCATTAATCGGTCATCGCTGGTTGTTTCGGGGGTTACATCATACACTTGGTTCGACATTCAAGCCTCCTGTTAGTTGGGAATTATGTGATACATAATTTTACAATATTCTCGTTTCAATGCAAGTGTCAAAGTGCGCCTGTGTTAAAATTAGCCTATGACCCTGCGGATTGTGTTTCTTGGCTCACCTGAATTTGCCAACCCAGCCTTGGAGGCTTTGCACTCCCATTATGGCATTACGGGTGTGGTTACCCAACCGGACCGGCCTGCCGGCAGAGGAAAGCAATTAACCCCTCCGCCTGTAAAGAAGGCGGCAGACAGGTTGAAAATCCCCGTTATCCAGCCTGAGAAGCTGCGCAGCCCGGATGTGTACAATACGATTGCTGCCTGGCAGCCCGAATTGATCGTGGTCGCTGCTTACGGCCAGATCCTGCGGCAGAACCTGCTTGAGCTTCCCAGGTATGGCTGTATCAATATCCATCCATCCTTGCTACCGCGCTGGAGAGGGGCTTCGCCTATCCCGTTTACACTATTAAATGGCGATACCGAAACGGGTGTAACGGTGATGAAAATGGATGCCGGGATGGATACCGGGGATATCCTCAGCCAGGTTGTGACCCCAATCTTGCCAGAAGATAATGCGGGTACCCTCCATGACCGCCTTTCACAATTAGGCGCTGACCTGCTGATCCAAACCATCCCCGGATATGTCAGCGGGCAGACTGTTTCTGTGCCGCAGGATGACTCTTTTGCCACCTATTCCCGCCTGATTACCAAACAGGATGGAGCCATGGATTTCCAGAAGGAATGCCGGCAGCTTGTCAACCAGGTGAGGGCGTTTACCCCCTGGCCTGGCGCATTTTTTACCTGGAAAGAAGCACCATTTAAGGTCTTGAAATCGCATTGCAAAGAATCTGAGGGGGTTATTCCGGGAGAAAAATGGGTAATTACTGGACTGCCTGCAGTTGGGGCAAAAGACGGCTGGCTGGTGATTGATGAATGCCAGCCGGCAGGCAAGCGGGCTATGCCAGGCGGAGACTTCTTGCGAGGTATCCAGGATTGGATTTAAGCCTCGATCGAGGCAGGAACCAGGTCAATCCTTCAAGTACTTCTTCTGCCATTCATACAACAGGTTTAATGCTTCTATCGGGGTGATGGCATTCATATCCAGGTCCTTAAGTTCATCCAGGAGGGGATTGGTTTCAGGGAAGAGCACCAGTTGCTGGGACAAATCGGGGGTTAACTGCCTGGCTTTGCCTGCAGATGCCTCGAGCTGGCGCAAGATTTCACTGGCGCGCTGAATGGCAGGTTTCGGAAGCCCGGCAAGCTGGGCAACATGGATGCCGTATGACCTGTCTGCTCCTCCGGGAACAATGCGGTGTAAGAAGACTACCTGACCGTCTGCTTCACTGACAGCCACATTGTAATTGCGGATGCCAGGCAGCAGGTCAGCCAGCTGCGTCAGCTCATGGTAGTGGGTGGCAAAGAGGGTGCGTGAGCGCAGCCTGGGATGGTTGTGGATATACTCAATGACAGCCCAGGCGATGGATACCCCATCATAGGTGCTGGTACCCCTGCCGATCTCATCCAGGATCAGCAGGCTGCTTTCAGTGGCATGATGCAGGATATTGGCGGTTTCGACCATTTCGACCATGAAGGTTGACTGGCCGGAGTGAATCTCATCCTGTGCGCCGATGCGGGTGAATATCCGGTCAACCAGTCCGATACGGGCTTGCCTGGCGGGAACAAAACAACCCATCTGGGCCATCAAGACGATCAATGCCGTCTGGCGCAGGAAAGTGCTTTTCCCGCTCATATTAGGGCCGGTAATTATCCGTACAACTTCACCCGGTTCAAAAACTGCATCGTTCGGGATGAACCTTGTTCCCTCCAAACCCAACTCCACTACCGGGTGCCTGCCTTCGATGATCTCGAGTGTGGTCTCTTCTGTCAGTTCTGGGCGGTTGTAACCGTTTAATACACTGACTTCTGCCAGGGAAGCGAGTACATCGATCTCTGCCAGTGCACGTGATGTCTGCAGCAGCTGGGAACTGGTTTTAGCCAGGATTGCGCACACTTCCTTGAAAAGCCTGAGCTCTAAATCGTGTATGCGCTCCTCGGCATTCAATACAACGGATTCGTACTCTTTCATTTCTGGGGTAATGAAACGCTCACCATTCACCAGGGTTTGCTTGCGGATATAATCTGCAGGCGCCTGGCTGGCCTGGCCGCGCGATATCTCAATGTAATAACCGAAAACTTTGTTAAAACCCACTTTCAAAGTTTTTATACCGGTCCTATCGCGCTCTACCTGTTCCAGGTTGGCGATCCACTTGCGGGCATGCTGAGAGGCAGTGATGATACTATCCAGTTCTTCGGAATACCCGCTACGGATGATACCGGTGTTTTGCAGCGTGGCTGGCGGGTCGTTATCGATAGCATGTTTAAGCAGAGAAAACTCCTCGCTGTGATGATTCACATGCTGGATAAGGTGAAGGAGCGGGCTTTCGCGGGCAGGCTCAATGCACTGAATAAAACTCTGAAGGGCTTCCAGGCTGTCGCGCAGGCTGGTGATGTCACGCGGGAGTGCATTCCCTGAAACCACCCTGTTGGTCAGGCGTTCGAGGTCGTGAATAGATTTCAGCGCTGAGCGCACCTCTGCCCGGAACAAACCATTCTGGGTAAGGTATTCCACGCAGTCCAGCCGCTGATTGATCATCCCGATATCCAGCAGCGGTTTACTGACCCACTGGCGCATCAGGCGTTTTCCCATCATGGTGATGGTGTGGTCCAGCACTCCCAACAGGGATCCATGCACATCACCCGTGCGGATGGTTTGTTCCAGCTCCAGGTTGTAGCGGGTTGATGAATCAAGTGTCATGAACTCATGCAGGTTGTATGACGATATGCCTGTTAATAAAGGCAGCGCTTGCGGCTGGGTATCCTGCAAATATTGCAGGATGGCACCAGCTGCCCTGACAGCCATATTCATCCCCTTCAGCCCGAATCCGTCCAGGGTGGCAACCTTGAAGTGAGCCTTGATCTCTTCGCTGCAGCGCCCCGGTTCAAAGCGCCAGGCAGGCAGGCTGGTAACATGAAAGGCGTCGCCGTTTGGCAGGGTTGTATCCTGCGGCAGCAGCACTTCCGCCGGGCGGAGGCGCATCAATTCGGCACGGACCTGGATAAGGAACCCCTCACCGGCCAGTTCAGTGGCAAAGAATTCACCGGTGGTGATATCCGCAAATGCCAAACCCGCCTTATCTTCTAACAGGATCACTGCAGCCAGGTAGTTGTTCCGCTCTGCATGCAACAGGCCGGGTTCGATCAGGGTGCCCGGGGTAACCACGCGCACCACTTCGCGGGTGAAAATGCCCTTATTTGGCTGGTCTCCAACCTGTTCGCAAATGGCGACATGGTACCCTTTTTCGATCAGCCTTGCCAGGTAGTTCTCAACGGCATGGTAGGGGATGCCAGCCATCGGGATACGGGAACCTTTGGCAACATTGCGGGAGGTTAAGACGATGTCAAGTTCACGCGAGGTGATCTCTGCATCATGGTCAAAGGTCTCGTAAAAATCACCCAGGCGGAAAAAGACAATCGCATCTGGGTACTGGCGCTTGATCTGCAGGTATTGCTGCCTGATGGGGGTTACATCTTCACTCATAGTTGTTCCGATAAAATGTAGCCTTATTATATCCGGGCTGCAGGTGTTGTGGTTGAAAAGGAGTAATTTTTTCCCTATCACAATCATTGCTCCCAAATTTTTCCGAAAGGGGTGCGCACTGAAAATCGGAAACAACATGACTGCAGCGTGCTGAAATTTGGATGGTATAATGCCACCCATGCCAAAGAAAACCGCCCAATTTCTCCCTTTTAATGCGATCAATGAGTTCATGCTGGATGAATTCCGGCAGGAAGTGCTCAGTTTTGTGTTTGCACATACAGACAGCCTGGAAGGTGCAGCCCGTTCGCGCTTAAATTCCCTGGTAAAGAACCTGGTCCAGGTTCCCGGATTCCGTAATCCAGCCCAGGCGCCGGCCGGGTTGAAAGCCCGAAATTCAGTTAAAGGTTTTGAGAAATCTGCGTCATTCACTGCCCAGGTATTGCAATGCTGGGCAGATCTGCACCCTGAGCTCGGAAGAACTGTGGCAGAAATATTGAAAGAATCCGGGTGGGAAATACTGCCGGTAAACGCTGACCGTACGGTATTGCCAGGGTTCATACCGGAATGGCCGGATGGCGAAACCTATGATACCCTCGATACCCGGTATAAAGAAAAAGTACCTGAGTACTTGGGCGATTCGAACGATGTGCGCCTGATGGCGGTCTGGTTGAGCGGCAGGCTGCCACTTAACAGTCCATCAGCTGAGGAAGAATAATTAAAAAAAGTTCTGGGTCAACCAGAACTTTTTTATTCAACCAGGTCCAGCTCTTCGTCGTTGATTTCACTCCAGTTGGCCATTGTCTCAAATTCAATTTCCCCGAATAATTCAGGCTGGTTTGCCCGCACGAAATGCCTTTTTACCAGTTCCAGCAATGCCAGGAAGGTGACCACGATTTCTACCCTGTTCGAAGAAGCAAGCAGCTGGGTAAACTGACCGCGCGATTGCTGCATCAGGTAATTGCGGATAGCGAAGATCTTTTCCTTGATGGTGATGCGCGGCAGGCTGACCACAGTCGAAAGTTCCTGCTGGGTTTGGCGGGAAAGAAAGACATCCCTGGCAGCCTGGAGCAGGTCTTCCAGGGTGACGTCTGAGAGGTCAACTTTTGGTTCGATTTTAATTGACACAGGGGCGATCCGCAAGTAGGCGCGCAGGTTTTGCTGCTGGCGTTCATCCAGGAACTGGGCAATCTGTTTGAACCGGCGGTACAGGATCAGCTGGCGGGCTAGTTCTTCCCCCGCATCTTCCTCATCATCTCCGAATTGGGTTGAAATAGAGGGACGCGGCAGCAGGGCAGCTGATTTTATTTGCAGCAGCCTGGCGGCTACCACCAGGAAGGCGGATACATCTGCAGCGGAATGTTCTTCCAGGTTGTGCAGGTACTCCAGGTACTGGTCGGTTACTTGTGCCAGGGCAAGGCGAGTGATATCCAGCTGGGCTTTTTCGATCAGATCCAGGAGCAGGTCCAGGGGTCCCTCATAGACCTCTGTCCTGATCCGGTATGTATCATCTTGCGGTAGGGTAGCAGCAGCCAGCATAGCAGCAAAATTATACATCATCCGGTGCAGTCAATGTCATTCAGCTTTTATGGATAGTCGGCTGAAGGGTATAATTGAAGTATGCCGAAAAAATTATCCCACGTTGATGACTCTGGCAATGCCAGGATGGTGGATGTGTCGCACAAACCTGAGACGGTGCGTACGGCAAGCGCGTTTGGTATAATTTTAATGAAGAAAGATACCCTTGAACTAATCATACAGGGCAAGATGAAGAAAGGGGCGGTCCTGATCACTGCCCAGCTGGCTGGCATACAGGCCGCAAAAAGGACTGCAGAGCTCATCCCCCTGTGTCACCCTATCTCCATGCAGCAAGTTGAAGTGGAATTGACCCCAAAACCGGATTTGCCGGGGATCGAAATCATTTCGCGGGTGAAGACCACAGGCCAAACAGGGGCTGAAATGGAAGCGCTGACTGCTGTCAGCGTGGCTGCCCTAACCGTTTACGACATGATTAAGGCAGTAGAGAAAACCGCTGTGATCAGGGAAATCCATTTACTGGAAAAACACGGCGGGATGAGCGGAGATGTGGTCTGGGGGGAGCAAAGTTAGAAAATGCAAGTAAAGGTCCTCTTATTTGCCACCCTCCGCCAGGCTGCAGGTGCAACTTCAGTGAGAATTGATATCGCTGACCGGGCTGCGGTTGCAGATGTACGTGCCGCCCTGATGAAGGAATATCCCGGTATGGCAGGGTTGTTTCAACGCGCCCTGGCAGCTGTCAACCAGGAATTTGCCCCTGAAGACCGGCAGATAGCGAATAGTGACGAAGTAGCATTCTTTCCGCCTGTCAGCGGCGGGACAGAATTCCCAACCTTTTGCAGGCTGACGCGCCGGCCAATCAAAATTGATTCGGTTGTCCGCAAAGTCACCCTGCCGTCCACTGGCGCGGTCGCCGTATTTACCGGGGTAATTCGGAGAAAGACAACCCGGGGAGATTTCCCGGAAACCGCTGCACTTACCTACGAAGCATACCAGCCAATGGCATCAGGCAAGATGAATCAAATTGCCCGGGAGATCCGGGAGCAGTGGCCTGCGGTGGAAGGGATTGCCATTGTTCAGCGGTTAGGAACCATGCTGCCGGAAACTGTGACCGTGATCATAGCCTGTTCCAGCGCGCACAGGGATGAAGGGGTCTTCGAGGCTGCACGCTATGGGATTGACCGGTTAAAGGAAATTGTCCCGATCTGGAAAAAAGAGATCAGCCCTGACGGGCAGACCTGGGTTGAAGGGAATTACATCCCGCAGGCGGGGGAGTAAGCCCATGCCAATAATCAGGTGCCAGGCTTGCGGTATTCCATATCCAGAAGAGAATGCCCCTTACCTTTGCTCCAATTGCGGGGGAATTTTCGATTTTGACGGTCCTTTTGATTTCTCTCTCGAAAAGGTTGACCCCTCCTTGCCCGGGATGTGGCGGTACAGGCATACCTTTGGGCTGCCGGCTGATGCCCCGATGGTCACCCTGGGGGAAGGGAATACTCCGCTGGTATGGGCGGAGGTTAACGGGAAACAGGCAGCCCTGAAACTTGAAATGCTGAACCCGACCGGCTCCTATAAAGATAGGGGAACAGCGGTTTTAATGAGCCAATTGCTCTTGCGTGGCATTACCGGTGCAGTAGAAGATTCTTCGGGGAATGCCGGCGCTTCCTTTGCTGCTTATGCTGCTCGGGCAGGTATCCGGGGCAGAGTTTTTGTGCCCGAAAGTGCATCTGGACCGAAAAAGATGCAAATCGAACAATACGGGGCAGAACTCGTGCGCATCCCCGGACCCCGCTTGGAGGCAGCCAGGGCAGTCCTGACGGAAGTGAATCAAGGTGCTGTTTATGCCAGCCATGCCTACCTGCCTTTCGGATTGGCTGGAATTGCCACGGCTGCATACGAGATCTGGCAACAGCTAGGCAGTGTCCCAGGCAGTGTGATCGCGCCTGTGGGGCATGGCGGTTTGCTCTTAGGTGTCATGCGCGGTTTCGCTGCCTTGCAGAAAGCCGGTTTGATTGAGATTACCCCGTATTATGTAGGTGTACAGGCACAAGCCTTTGCCCCGGCTGTGTCGCTCTATTTAAAGCAATTTGGAAAGGATGTGCCGGTGCAGGAAGGTACCACCCTGGCAGAGGGTGTGCGGGTGCAGCAGCCTGTCAGGGCAGCGGCAATCCTGGCAGAAATGGGAAGAAGCGGCGGCGAATTGGTTGCCATCCCTGAAGAAGCTATTCTACCGGCATATCAGCAGTCAGCCAGGCAGGGGTTTCACATTGAACCCACTTCGGCGCTGGCCTGGGCTGCTATGCAATTTGTTAAGAAGGATTTACCAGAACCGGTTGTCATCATTCTCACCGGGTCCGGTTTGAAGTACAATCCGTACTCTTGAGGGAGTGCAAGCTGCTGAGAGAAGTTCTGAGCGGCTGCCCCTCCCGCAATTTTGGAGGTAAAAAGTGGATAACGGAAATTTGACCAGCGTCAATCCGTATAAATTTGCTGCAGCACTGGGTATACAAATAAAAGACCGTCTGCTTATCAGCCGGGCATTGACCCACCGGTCGTACCTGAATGAACATCCTGAAGCGCTTGAGGATAACGAGCGCCTTGAATTCCTGGGTGATGCAGTGCTGGATTTTGTGGTCGGAGCCTGGTTATACAACCGGTTCCCGGAAATGGCAGAAGGCGACCTGACCAGGATGCGGTCAGCACTGGTTTACACCGAACAGCTGGCGAATTTTGCCAGGAAGATCGACCTGGGCAGCGCATTACGCCTGGGCCGGGGTGAAACCATCGGGGGCGGTCGCGACCGGTCAGTCCTTTTGTGCGATGCATTCGAGGCATTTATTGGTGCTATTTACCTGGATGGCGGCATTGATGCGGTCGTCAGGTTTATTTCGCCCTTCCTGGAGGAATCCTCAGAGGATATCCTGGTCAACCACCGCAATGAGGATCCGAAATCTAAGTTCCAGGAATGGGCACAGGCACATGGGTATACCACCCCGCGCTATGTAACCCGCAATGTAAGCGGTCCTGACCATTCCCGCCTGTTCTCAGTGGATGTCCTGGTGGATGATATTGTATACGGTAGCGGCTCGGGTACAAGCAAGCAATCTGCCACAAAATCCGCTGCTGCCGATGCCTTGCAAAAACTTGGTGAGATTGGAAACTGGGAGAAGCAGTAAGAAAATGACGAGCCGTTTAAAATCCCTTGAATTGCAAGGTTACAAAACGTTTGCCAGCCGGGCAATTTTTGAATTCCCGGGGCGCATTACAGCTGTGGTTGGTCCGAATGGTGCTGGCAAGTCCAATATCGCTGATTCTGCCCGCTGGGTGCTGGGCGAGCAGGCTTACTCGCTCTTAAGAGCCCGTAAGACTGAAGATATGATCTTTGCCGGGTCTGACCAGCGTCCAAAATCCGGGATGGCTTCGGCTACCATCACTTTCGACAACGAAGACGGATGGCTGCCCATTGATTTCAACGAGGTAACCCTGACCCGCAGGGCTTACCGCGATGGACAAAATGAGTACCTGCTCAACGGACAGAAAGTGCGCCTGAAAGAGATTAATGAATTACTCGGCAGTTCCGGCCTTTCTGAACGGACTTATACCATCATTGGGCAAGGGCTGGTAGATACCGCTTTATCCCTGCGCCCGGAAGAACGCCGCAAGTTCTTTGAAGAAGCCGCCGGGATCGGCCTTTACCGTTCCAGGCGGGATGAAGCGATATCGCGCCTGGATGTCACCAGGCGGAACCTGGAACGGGCACAGGATATCCTGAGTGAGCTCACACCCCGGTTGGCGAGCCTGGAAAAGCAAGCTCGCCGGGCGCGCGAGTTTGACCAGATTCAGGATGGTTTGCACACATTGCTGCGTGAATGGTACGGTTTTCACTGGCACCGGGTCCAAAATGAGGTGCTGCACCAGCGCATGATCGTCAAGGCACAAGAAGAGCGCCTTGAACAGGCAAGGGAAAAAACGCTGACAGTTGAGTCTTCCATGTCAGAAATGCGGCTGAATTTGAACGCCTTACGGGAAAAGATTGCTGTTTACCATACCCAATCAGCCGAGCTGCACTCGAACCGGGAACATATCAGCCGTGAGCTGGCAGTATTTGATGAAAGGAAAAAATCCCTTTCCAACCAGCTGCAGGGGCTGCAAAGCGAAAAGATCCGCCTCGAGGAGGATTACCAGGCTTCGATTCAAAGGATGGAATCCCTTGAAAAGGAACTGATGTTGCTCCAGGATGAGGTCCGGCAGGCAACCAGCCAGCTGGAAACCGAACAGGTGAAGCTGACAGATGCCCAGAACACAAGGAAAGCGATTGAGCTGAAACTGGCTGAGGCACGGCGGGCTTTGATTTCCCACGAGACGGCCAGGGCGCAGAAAAAGGCACAGCTTGAAGAATTGAAACTGCAGCTAAACCGCCAACTGCAGCAGCAAAATTCGCTAACTCGCAGGATTAATGAAAATGAGCCGGCACTTGAATCGGCGAAGAAAGACCTGCAAGACCTGCAGGTACATTTGCAGCAGATCATCACGGATGCCGAAAAAGCCGAAAAAGAACACAACACCACCCGGGAATCAATAAAGCAGCTGGAAGATGCCCGGCAGAAAAACCTGGATGAGACCAACCGGATAACCACGGAGATCAAAGGCTTAAATGCCCAGTTGGATGTAGTTATCCAGGCAGAAAAAGCCCTGGCGGGTTGGGGGCAGGGCGCCCGCAGCCTGATCGATTCCGCCAAAAAGGGCAAGCTGCCTGGAAGTTATCAGACCCTGGTCAGCCAGATTCGCATCCCTGAAAAATTTGAAAAAGCTGTCAGCGCGGCCATGGGCGAGTACCTGGAAGCCATCGTGGTAAATGATATAGAACTGCTGGACAGGACCTTGGTGCTGATCGAACAGGAAAAAACCAACAAGGTGATGCTCTTGCTGGCAGACAATGCAGAAGAGGTGAAGAGCATCACAGCCCCCTCAGGGGAAGGAATCCTGGGCAGGATGATTGACCTGGTGCAGGCGCCAGAAAAGCTTTTACCGCTGGTAAAGCAGGTCTTTGGGAACACGATCGTGGTGGAAAACCGGCAGTCAGCTTACCGGATGATGAAAACAGCTTCTCCTGCTTTACGCATGGTTACACTGGCAGGCGAAGTATTTACCGGAAAGAATACCGTCATTGCGGGCGAAAGCGGGCAGCAGGCTCTTCTGGCAAGACCGCGTATGATTAAGGACCTGTCTGCCCAGATCGAAGACCTTAAATCAAGGGAACTGAAAAGCCAGGAGCAATTGAAAAGCTCAGAGGCAAAGCTTGCTGAAATGCGGGCAGCAGAACGCAAAGTACAGGAAGACCTCACCCTCATTCGAAAAAACCGGGAAAAGCATGGGCAGCGCATCCAGGATATGACCCTGCAGGTCAATAAACTGCAACAGCAAGCCGACTGGTTGAGGAACCAGGAAACCCAAAACAGGTCTGAAAACGAAAAAACCCTGGCATTGCAGGCTGAATTAACAGAAACCCTGGTACAGATGGATCAAGAGCAAGCGGTTCTTGAACAAAACCAAACCGCTATCCTGCATGACCTGGACACTTATGCGCTGGAAGAATTAACCGAACAGGTCAATTTCTGGAGGACCAGCCTGGCTGTTGCCCAAAAGTCTCTGCAGGATGCCCAAAGGAGACAGCTTGAATACCAGAATGCGATCGGCAATTCAAGTTCCCGCATGCAAAGCATTTCTGTCCGCCTGGAAACTCTCCAGGGTGAGATCCAGGGGCTGGAGACACAGCGTGCATTTGCCCTGCAGCAGGCTGAGAAAATCTCGAATGATATTGCTGTACTGCAATTGGAAATTGATCCTCAGGAACAGCAGCTGCGCAGGTCTGAAGAGGAGTACGATACCCACCTTTCTAATCAGATGGCAGTGCAGCAGACTTTGTCTGTGGCAGAACGCTACAATTCACAAGCCCAGATAGAATTAGCCCGCAAAAATGAAGAGCTTGCATCCCTGCAGCGCAAGGTGGAGGATGATTTCGGTCTGGTGGCTTTCCAGTACAACAGTGAGATCAGCGGGCCCACTCCACTCCCGCTGGATGAATTTGTGGAGCAGCTGCCGCAGGTGGAACAGATCAGGCCGGAACTGGAAGATAACATTAATCGCCAGCGTGCCCTGCTGAAACGGATGGGTGCGATCAATCCGGAAGCGCAGCAGGAATACAATGAAGTGAAAGAGCGCCACGATTTCCTGGTTAACCAGATTGCTGACCTGCAGAAGGCTGATGCAGATTTGCGCCTGGTGATCCAGGAGCTGGATGAGTTAATGCAGCGCGAATTTCGTAAAACCTTCGAAGCAGTGGCTGCCGAATTCAAGCACCTGTTTACGCGCTTGTTCGGCGGGGGCAGCGCCAGGCTTGTTCTGGTGGAGGGTGAAAAACTCAACGAGGATGGAATTGATATCGAAGCCAGGCTTCCCGGCAGGCGGGAGCAGGGGCTGGCCTTGCTATCCGGCGGTGAACGCAGCCTGACAGCGGTAGCATTAATCTTTTCTTTGCTGAAAGTATCACCGACCCCGTTTTGCATCATGGATGAAGTAGATGCAATGCTGGATGAAGCCAATGTTGGCCGGTTTTGTGAGCTGCTGCAGGAGTTGAGCCAGGGGACGCAATTCATTGTCATCACGCACAACCGCAACACGGTACAGATTGCGGATGTGATATATGGGGTGACGATGGGCAGGGATTCTGCCAGCCAGGTGATCAGCCTGAGGATTGACCAGCTTTCAGAGGAAATGGTAAAGTAAATAAAAAAAATCCCACGCAAGTGGGATTTTTTTACTATTTCCGGTCAGCCAAGTATGTTCTTGATCTTTTTTGCAACTGCCTGACCCAGCTTGAAGTGGTCGGGCGGGTCAATGTGAATGCCGTCAGCATCTGAAGGCCTGGCAAATTCAGCTGCATCCAGGAACTCGCAGTTGTACCTGTCTGCAATGATCTTGTAATATTTTGCGAAAAGATGGCTTTGCTGTGCCCGTTGTTCATCGCCGAACATTTCATGCAGCCAGGTTCCTTTTCGGTTTTCTTTGACATGGATGGGTGACATAATCAGGATGGGCGGAGTGGTTCCGTTATACCCGCAGCCGGAATTCTTAACAATATTTATTAATACTTCAATACCCAGGGAAATATCATAAGCTGAAAGGTTAAAGCGGGGTTTAAGGTCATTTGTTCCCAGCATGATGATCACCAGGTCAAGGGGCATCTGTGACCACAGGCAGGGCGGCAGGTAAGCGGCTCCGTTCTTGTACCCTTCGATTGGATCATCCCAAACAGTTGTGCGGCCGCAATTGCCGTCCACAAGCAATTTGTAAGCATCTCCCAGGATATTCTGTGCGATCCCGGTCCAGCGCTCATCTTCCGGCAGGCGCACCAGTGGTTTTCCCGCGCCATCCCTGACTGGGCTTACTCCCCAGGTATTTGAATCACCGTAACAAAGGACATATTTCTTTTCCATTGCTTAACCTCCTGAATCCAAAAGAATACTTGATTTGATACCTGATAGACAGTAACTTTCCTTATACCGGGTGGCAGATTTTTTCACTTGAATTAGGAAAAGAGGCTGCCAGATCTGGTCAGCCTCTTGATCCTTTTATTGTTGCAGCGCTGGTACTCCCGGTTCGAGCGGGATAACAGACTTCCAATGGTCCAGTTTTTCATATTGAACTGCGGCTTTTTGTTCATCAAGCCAGTCTGTATACACCTTTTGTTTATAGTTGTTGAAATCGGTCTCAGTCAATGCACGATCGGCATGGTCAATGCACTGGATGATATGCCAGCCGAAGTCGGTTTGGACTGGTTCGCTGATCTCGCCGGGTTTGAGGGCGAATGCAGCTATTTCAAAAGGTTCCACCATAGTACCCCGGCCAAACCATCCCAGGTCTCCACCTTTACTGGCGTTGCTGGTATCCAGCGAATTGATCTGGGCGAGCTGGGCAAAGTCAGCGCCTGCTTGCAGCTCAGCATAGAGTTCTTTAGCGGTGGCCTCATTTGCCACCAGGATGTGGCGCGCCCATACCTGCTCTTCTACCGGTTTCAGGTCTTCCGTTATTTTTGCTGCCAGTTTGATCTCCAGCAGCTGGATGCGGTACATATACCGGAAGTCTTCTTCAGAAAATCCATATGCTTCCCCTGGCGCCAGGTATTCTGCCAATGTGGTTGCATACCCTTCTGCAGTCATGGGGGTTGCTGTGGGCAACTGTGTTGCAGTCGGCAAGGCGGGATTTACTGTCGCTGTAGCGGTTGCAGTTGGCAGCGGGGTTTCAGTGAATTCCAGTGTGGCAGTTGCCGTCGGCGGCAGCTCGGTCGGTGTCGCGGTTACCAGTTCCAGCACGGCTGGATTGAAAGTCGGAGTGACGAATTCCGTTGCAGTGGCTGTCGGCGCTGGGGTGCCGTTCGGGAAATACCCGAATGCATCCTGTAAAGCGATATCCACTTCATCTTCAGTCACTGTAATGCCCATTTCCTCAGCCTTCTGCGAAATCAAGATTTCTTCCATCATCCGGTCCAGGACATTCTCAGTAATTGTTGCGGCATAATCTGGGCTCAACTGGGTTTGAAGCTGGGTCAGGTAGGTTTCGATCTGGCTGGCAAAAGTATTGTCGCCGGCGAACATAAGGTAATACTGGTAATACTGTTCGTACTGCTTGCCCATCTGTGAGCGGACATATTTGGTCCGTTTGACGAGGTCTTCAGCCTTGATCTTCTCACCATTAACAATGGCTACCGGTTTGGTGTTCTTTAAAACAAACTGGTCCAGCAGTCCATACCCGATGAAACCGATTACTGCGAGACCAACAGCGATTAACCCGCCAAGCAGCCACATCCGCTGGCGAGCTTCCCTCTCCACTCTGGCGAGGTGTTTTTTTGAAATCTCCTTGTGGGCGGGTTTTGGTTCCTCAACCTGCGAGGATTTATTAGTAGGTGGTGTAAAACGAGCCATACATGCAGCTTTCTATGATTGCGTGATGAGCATGAAGAAGAGTTTCTCCATGCTCTCAGTTATTCATCCCTGTAACGATTATTTGTCACCCATGTCAAGGGTGAATGGCAGCAGGGCGATGTGGCGAGCCCGCTTGATGGCATTTGCCAGTGCGCGCTGGTGACGGGCGCAAGCGCCAGTCTGGCGGCGGGGGCGAATCTTACCATCTTCTGTTACATAGCGGCGGAGCATATCAATCTGCTTGTAATCAATTTCAATATTCTTATCGGCGCAAAACTGGCAGATTTTAGGGCGGGCAACATACCGTCGTCCACCGCCATACTGCTCTACTTCATTGCCATAATCATCGGACATATTAACCTCCAAAAGTCCTAAAACGGATACTCTTCAAAATGCTCAGCATCTGTGGTGTCAGCATTACTGCCGGCATTACTTTCGCGGCGTTCGCCGAGCATCATCATTTCACTGGCAACAATTTCCACACTGGAGTGCTTCACACCGTCGTTATCTTCCCACCGGCGGGTTTGCAAGCGTCCTTCTACATAAACCTGCTGCCCTTTTCTCAGGTGCTGATTGCAGATCTCGGCCAGGTTGCCCCAGGTGACTACTGTAAACCATTCAGTTTCGGAATGCTTTTCCCCATCTGCGCTGTTCCAGGTACGGCTGGTAGCAACATTGAATGTGGTTACCGGTTTGCCGGAAGGGGTGTAGCGCATTTCAGGATCGCGCCCCAAATGACCAATTATCATTACCTTATTCAGTCCACGGCTCATACTATCTCCTTGCCATTTACTGGCGGACTGCAATTACTTCGCAACAAGCATGAAGCGGAGCACTGTTTCAGCTAACCGCAGGTTGCGTTCGAGCGTGCTGGTAAATGCGGGATCCATCTGAGCATGCAGCATGAAGTACTGGCCTTCGCGCTGTTTCTTGATCAGGTAAGACATACGCTGTTTGCCCCAGTTTTCTGCTTTATCAACAGTGCCGCCGGATTCTGTAATCCAACCGGAAACCTTCTCAACAAGCGCTTTGTAACTTGCTTCATCCAAATCAGGATGGGCAATGACAACAACTTCGTAATTTTTCATAACGGAAACCTCCTTTCCCTGGATTTGCTCCCGTTCATACCGTAGGTACGCCGGGGCGGAAAGGCTGCAGGTTTCATCCTGCAAACCGAATGCCCATTTTACCACATAATCCAATCAATACCGGGTTATTGAAAAAAACAAGGTTACACGTTGCTGGCATCCTCATGCAGCATCTGGATTGTACTCACTGTCCGGCGTGAATCTTGAAGGGTCACGACAACTTCCGCTTCTCCAGATGCAGCCAATGCCATGCTCTCAACCTCAGCAGTGAAAGGATCTTTGGTTGAAAACGGGAAATTCTGGAAACCCTTGCTGTGTTTTAGGATGATCCCGGTGGGACCGCGTTGTTTGAACGGGCTGGAGATGAACATGATGCCTTCTGTGCCATGCAATTCTACATTGGAAAATGAAGGCAGGTCGAATGAGATAGCCAGCTGTGATGTGATTCCTTTGATGAAGTGCATGGTGGCAAAGAAAGAGCAGTCTATCCCGGTTTTGCCAAGCTGTCTGTATGCAGATACCCTGAATGGAGCGCTGCCGGTAATCATCTGGAAGAAGCTGACAGGATAGCAGCCCATATCCCACAGGACCCCTCCACCGAATTCCGGGGTGAGCCGGTAATCATCTGCCCGGTTGTGGATGTGCTGAAAACCGCTGCGCATAAAACGCAATTCACCCAGAACGCCTTCCTTCATCAGCGTGTTAATTTTGGCGGTTTGCGGATTGAAGCGGTACATGAAACCTTCCTGGATGATTACATTATTCTCCTTAGCTGCCGCAGCCATCTGGTCGACTTCTTCCACCGTTAGTGCAATCGGTTTCTCAACCAGGACATGCTTTCCCGCCCTGGCAGCTTTCAAAGTCCATTCCAGGTGCAAGTGGTTGGGAAGCGGGATGTAGACGATATCAATATTCGGATCGTCCAATAAAGCCTGGTAGCTGCCATATGTGCGTGCAATCTTCCACTGCCTGGCTGCTTCATCTGCTTTATGAATATCCCGGCTGGCGATGGCTGCCAGCTCTGAATGCTTGTGTCCTTTGATAGCGGGGATAAACTGATCTGTTATGGCTGCTGTGCTGAGAATGCCCCAGCGGATTTTATTCTTCATGTTTAATATCCTTATTCTGTACGTGGATTATGCCATCAAATAAGAAATCCGGCAAAATCCTCAAGTAATATGCCCTGAATGCGGCAGCTTCTTCCAACAGTAAAGCCAGCCGATTTTGCAGAGAAATAGCAATGGAAGGATCGCGTTGTCCCGGTGCAGTTACCAGATATTTGCCATTTTCAATTTCAGTGATTGAAAACTCACCCTGGTGTGATACCCATTGCAGTCCTGCCATGACCACTTCAGCAGATTGCCCGGTTGCGTGAAGCGCATCTTCCAGTGTAAACCGGCCGGATTTCCGATTATAAGCAAACAAGACCAGGCCCAGCAGCTGCTTCAGGAATTCTTTTGGGTCTTCATGGGCGGTTTTCAGTCCAAACAAAATGATCGTCTCGGGTAAAACAGTCTTTACTGCCGCATCCAGTTCTGCCCGTCCAGGCGGGTTACCGGCAATAACCAGCACTTTTGCCGGAGAAAGCTGCATTCTACCCTTTCCGGGGAGAGTTTTTGCTGCCAGTCCTTCACTCCAGGTTATCATCTGCTCTGTCTGGTGTGCCAGCAACCATTGTAAACCTGCATTAAAATCCTTACGGTAATCCAGCACTTTAATAGCGGCCTGGGCGCCATCCTGCAATCCTTGTATTTCTGCTGGACGGGTATTCATCCAGTTGATCTGCGGTTCCCGCTGGCCTTTGTAATTTGAGATTTGAAGCGAATAGGCCAAATCAAAATACCCTTTAGGCATTTCAAGGGAGACTGCCTGCCAGCGGATAGCCCGCATACTGAAACCGGATGGATCTGCCAGTGTCAACTGGATGTGTTCACTGTCCCTACCCAGGGGTGCTTTCTTCAGGATGGTCAGCCCACGGGAGGCAAATGTGACAGGGGGGTTTCCAGGGCCAAATGGAGCCAATTTCTCCAGCGCTTCAGCCAGTTCGAGGCTGATTTCTGGCAAAGTGATAAAGGCATCGATCGTTAATGCCTGTTCAAGGGGTGCAACTGCTACAGTTTGGGCAATGATCCTGTTGATTGTTGATTTGAATTCTTCGAAATTCTCTGCCAGCAAAGAAAATCCAGCTGCCATCGGGTACCCGCCGCAGGTAATCAGTAAATCGGCTGCCTTTTTCAAGCTGGCGGTGATATCCAATCCTTCAATTGAACGTGCAGAACCGCGCACAACTTCGCCTGCCGGGGTTGAGACCACAATAGCTGGCTTTTGGTAAACTTCCACGAGACGGCTGGCAACGATCCCGATGACCCCTCCAGGCCATTCGGAGTGAGAGGCGATGATCACCGGTTTTTCCCGCAAGTCAGGGTCTGCATCCACCTGGGCGCAAGCTGCCTGGAAGACCTGCTCAGTGATCAACTTGCGTTTGATATTCATTGTTTCTACCTGGTTAATGAATTCCCGGCATTCATCCAGGTTCGTGGAAAGCAGCATTTCTACCGCCCGATTGGCATCGCTTAGCCTGCCCAGGGCGTTCAAGCGGGGGGCAACTTGGAAACTGATCTGGTTTTCAGTAACCTGTGAATGGTCAAGTTCGGCAATCTCGAATACTGCCTGCAGCAGGGGTTTGGGGTCTTTCCGGATCCTTTGCAATCCAAGCTGGACGAAAAAGCGGTTATCTCCCTTCAGCGCAGCCAGGTCTGCAATGGTGCCGATTGCCGCAAGATCAAGGTATAAACCGGCATTGTTCTTAAATTGAGGATCGTCGAGCAATCCTGCAGCCAACTCAAGGGCAGCGCCTGCCCCGCATAATGTCCGGGCAGGGTGTCCGTTTTCCAGCAGGTGAGGGTGGACGATGCAGTCTGCATCCGGGAGTGTGCTTTCCAGGCTGTGATGGTCTGTGATGACGACCTTAACCCCCTGCTGTGTGGCAAATTGCACTGCCTCGTGGGCAGTTATCCCGGTATCGCAAGTTAGGAGCAGGTTGATACCCTGTGCCAGGAATTCTTTCAGGTATGGGATGGTAATGCCATGTGATTCTTTGCCGCGTACAGGGATATGATAGGTGACTCTCGCACCCAGCTGGCGCAGGCTGCCTACAAGGATAGCCGTTGCAGTTTGCCCGTCCACATCAAAGTCTCCCCACACACCGATCATTTGATGCCTACTGATCGCTTCCTGCACAAGTTCAACTGCCTTGCTCACGCCGGGAAATTTGAACGGGGAAAGGGGCTGATAGGCCTCGGGGTACAGGAATGGCTGCAGAGTCTCTGCCGTGGTAATGCCGCGTTGTGCCAGCACCCGGCTGATGACCGGATACTCCGGGAAAAACTCACTGATCTCACCAGGAACGGTGATTTGCTGAGGTTCGATCCAGGCCAGGTTTTCCTTCTTCAAAAAGCTATCTCCCCTATATCATCCAGGTTTAAGCTGTCCAATAGGGAGCCGGTTTCATCTGTGTCGGATCCGGTATCCCAATTTCCTGCCCCAATCCCGCGGTCGCAATATGACCTGTACTGGCATAACTCGCACAATTTAACATTTGAAGTTAAGCCGAATGCATCCAGAGGCAGTGAATCGATCTCCTCAACCAGCCTGGTTAACTTCAACCTGTCATTTTCAAGCGCAGCAGGCGTATACGTCAGTTCTACCGGTTGGTCAGGGTATTCTACAAACCAATACATCATCCTGATCTTTTCCGGCAGGGGCTCGTAGCCGCCTGCAAGTAAATGACCGGCTTGGGCAAGAACCAGGCGGTAAACCATTGTTTGCAAGTTCTTTTCCAAAATTTCCCTGCTCGGGATCACTTTATTCGTTTTCCAGTCACAAATGGTGAAAGATTGATCGGGATGGATGACCAGCAAGTCATATTTTGCGTCAAGAGGGTAGCCGAGGATACGGGTGGAGAGGGTGTATTCAACCAGTTTCTTTCCGGTCAGCGCTTCTACCGGGTTGGTCAATAAGAATTTTTTCCACCAATCCTTCAAGACATCATCATATGCCGTCCTGCTGATGTTTTCTGGAGGCATGCCAGCCAGGTACTGCTGGACGAGAAGGTGAAATCGGCTGCCAATTTCGAGATGCCTTTCTCGCTCGAGCACCGGTTCAGAGGCTACAGCCGGCCAGGTAAGTTTATGAATATAACGCAGTGCAAAACTGCGCGGGCAGGTGGTATAAGCAGCCAGGCTGGACTGGGAGAACCGGAAACCAGGTTCAAGGCTCATTGCTGCTCCTGTTCATGAATATTCTTGAGGGCAAGGAATGCCAGTGCAGGTTGGCAGTTGCCCCTTTTGCCTGTATTCCAGGTAAGTATCAGCTCTTTTTTTGCGCGCGTGATCCCGACAAATAACAGACGCAACCTTTCTGCCGCAATATCCAGGCGGGCTTCCGCAGCCGGATCACCTTCAGGAGTAAAACCTGCCTGGTTCACCATCAGACTGGCCAGACTTGCAAGGGTTTCTGCCTGCAAGTTCCTTTGAGAACTGACAAAGTATTTCTCAGCCACGTAAAAATCACCCGCATCGCCTGATGGGAAGTCAAAATTGTTGACCGAAAGCAAGTGGACCCGGTCCCATTCGAGACCTTTCGCCTTATGATACGTGGACACCACCGCTTTCCCCTTGTATTGTGAGGGGTCAAAACCGGTGTCCTTCATGTCAAATCCACTGAAGCTTTCCTTGTTGCCGGTAATAGGTTTCAGCATCGAAACAAAATCCGGCAGCGTGTACTGGGGATTGTCCATTGCAGCCCATTCCAGCCTTTGGGCAACCTTGTAAGCCAGTGCCAGGTCTGTCATTTCTGTGAACAGGTCCATCGCAATCACCAGGATAAGCTGGTCTATTGGCAGAAGGCTGGCCTGGTGCCAGTGCTGGAGGGTTTGCCTGAAATCAGCCAGGACCTCCTCCAATTCAGCTTTGTCCTGTTCAGTCTGGAACTCTTCTAACAACTCCTGACCGGGTTTTGGCCACAGGTATTTTTCAGGATTATGTAACCTTCTTAGATAACGCGCGGCGTCGCTTTCCAGCGGTAAAAGTTCATGATCCGGGCTCTTGAAACGGTAAATCGCTTCAAACATGTCCGCCAGGGTTGATTGCCGCTCGGGTTTTGACAGGTGCTCCAGGATTTTTACAAAAAGGTTGACTGTTGTGCGGGTGTTCGCAGATGACCGCAAGATTTCGTGGTAAGGTACTCCTTGCTTTTTTAACTCCTCCACAAGCTGTTCACCATAAGGATTGCTGGGGACTAACAACGCAACAGTATCCTCGCCATGGTCTGGCAGCCATTTCTTTACCGAATTTACAACGATGGACAGCTCCTTCTCGGGAGCCAATTTTTGATCGAAAAGGTGAATGCCGCCAGGATTGTCTTCAGGGTTGGGATGGGGATCGTCTTGCGAAGTCAGCTGGATGTACGGTTTGCGCAGTGAGCTGCGTAACCTCGGGTTCGGGTGGGCTGTATTTGTCCAGGTGATCAAGTCATTTGCCAGATGGATGATGCTGGCAGTTGACCTGCTGGACTCGGGCAGGTTTTGCGGGACCACATCCGGCTGCTGCATAAAGCGGATGAGGTATTCGGGGCTGGCAGTGGTGAAGGTTTCGTAAATTGCCTGGTTGGGGTCGCCCACTCGGACCCAATTTCCGCTGCGGCTGCTTAGCTTACGCAAAATGTCTTCCTGCAGGCGGCTGCTATCCTGGGCTTCATCTTCCAGTATATAAGGCCAACGCTCCTGCAATTCTGCCAGGTATCCGGCATCCGTGGAAATCACCTGCAGGGCTTTACTGATCAAATCGTCAAAATCAACCGCCCCGTGGTATTTTAGCCCTTGCTGGTAGTCTGTGTAGATATCCAATCCCATTTGCAGCAATTGGTCTTGCCAGCCCTGTTCTTCCATCCGGCTGCGCACATCTTCCGGGCTTACTCCCATGTCTTTTGCCTGGCGGATGAAACTGACTGCGATTTCTTGGATAAGATTTTGCCAACCTGACCTGACATTGGTATTCTGCAGGCTGTGGCTTTCAGAGGTCAGGTCCATGATCACTTCGGGGTGCAGCCGGATCCATTTCCGGGTGGCATCCTGAAGCAGGACGGTTTGGATCCGCTCATCTGCTATCATGTACTGATTGTCCAGGCCAGCCAGCTCCGGTTTCTGGCGCACAATGTCATTTGCCAGCCCATGCAAAGTACGCACACGGAAGCCTGAAGGGATAAGGCGGGCTTCATGCAGCATGCCCTGGATGCGGGCATTAAAATTATTTACTGCAGAATTGACCAGGGTCACGATCAGGATCTCCTGGTCTTCACCAATTTTGCCTTCGGCGATAAGGCGGAACGCCAGCATGGAGAGGGTGGTGGTTTTGCCGCTGCCTGGAACTGCGGAAACCCCCATTTTTCCGGCCTGGTAAGCAACAACAGGTGCCTGTGTAGGACGCGGATTAAACAATATTCCCCTCCAGGTACTGGTAGGTATGGCGGTTAAGACGCTGCAAGGCTCTTAAGAACAAGCTGGTCTGTTCCTGGCCTTGTTCGCTGATTCCACTGGAGTAAAGGTAGATTTTTTGCCTGCAGCGGGCAGCCAATCCGGCAACCAGGCGGTTGAGTGTCTCCTGGCTGATAGCCAGCTCATTTTCGTGGGTCCATTTTTCTCCAGCTTTCCAATTGCGGCTTAAGACATACGGATGAGTAAGGGGTTGTTCTAGACGTTCCGACCAGGCAGAACTGCCTGTGTCCAGCCAAAATTGAAAGCTGACTGGCTGGTTTGCCATTAAGAACGTGTAAGCAGGCGCGATCAGCACGGCATTTTCATCTTTGTCCTGATCCATCTCCAGGTATTGGGCTGCCAGGACGCCTTTATTAACCATATCCACATACTCCAGGCTGATGTCTTTGCCTGAAAAAGTACCTGCAACCGATACTACACGCCGGAATTTCTGAATGGATTCTATCAGCCGGGCACAAATAGCGGCATTCCCGTAGTGAAGGTGGAAACCAAAGCCTGGCTGGGAAAGCACTTCTCCGAATAGCCGGCTAAGGAATACATCCAACACTTCGGATTCGGATTGGCGGCTGGTGTAAATCCATGCCCTCAGCTGTTCATACCGTTCTCCCAGAGTGTAGGTGATCTGTTCGAGCCTGAAAGGATCTTTAATGGTGTCAAAAGATCCCAACTCATAAACATCCTGTTTCTTGTGCAGGACGATATCGCTGAGAATGCCTGCCCTGACCATATCCATCCCTTCAATTGCTGTCATTAATGCACTGCGCAGTTCATATGTATTTACCGCTAATTTCCATTCCGGGTGGGCAAGGCGGGCAAGCGTCAACAGGCACGTGGCAGCAGGTTCGGCATTCAGGGGACGGGATGGCCGGTAGGACCTTGACCTGATACCCAGGTTACCCAATGCTGTTGACAGGGTAAACCGGGTAGTATCGTTGAGGATCGGGGTGAGCACAGCGATATCTTGTGGCTGCACTCCTGATTCTACCAACCTGCAGATTTCAATGGCTGCAGCCTCAGTGCTTTCAGGGGCAAGCCGGAAATTTTCGAGTGAAAAAGCTTCGGTTACCTGGCTGTTGATTTCAGGTGTCCGGCGGTAAATACAATCTGACAGGGTTTTGGAAAACTGCTGCACCCGGGCAGAAGATTGGAGAGAAGTTTGAAATTGAATCTTGTTCCGGCAAAACGGAATGAACCGGTTTGCACTGACAGGATCAGCCCCGAGAAATGTACGATAACCTGCATTTTCATCCATGATAAACATACTGGTCAGGAATTGCGGCAGCCAGCTTTCCACCAGGTCGTGTGATGCAGGGGCGTCTTCTTCCAGATTATCATAAATCAGGTGCGTATAGCTATCCTTCAGAAACTGTTGTACCTCTGCCTGTTTAGAGAGGAAAGTGTGGAATATTTCCATTTGCAGGGAGTAATCGAGCAGGTTGTTCTGGTAACAGTATTGCCTGAACTTCACTGCAATGTCCTGCGCCTGGTAGAAAATCGCCGTATGCCCGCTCTCACCGTTCCAGGCACTGGTAAGCCTGTCTGCCATCTGGTCCAGGGGGAACCCGACCAGAGCTGCTTTATTGAGGTTATCAAGCACCTGACTGTAGATGCGGTTGCGCCGGATGCGAAGGGAAGTAAAGTAGGACGAGGAATCAATGACCTGATCAGCGGTCTCGGCGAGATAATACTGGGCGGTTTCCAGGGTTAAGAAAACCGGCGGATTTTCTTTCTTGGAGAAGTCGCAGGCTTCAGTTACCAATGGCCAGAAGAGAGCTATCAGCCGGCGGGCTATTCCACCGATCGTTACAATAGTGGGTAGCGGTCCCTGCGGAAAACCGGGAGACTTCACCGTGGTGAAATATGGTTCTGCCAGGGTGCGTTGCGGGACAAGGATCAGGACTTGGTCTGCAGAAACACCGCCTTGAATGAGATTGAGGAGATGATGAATGGCTGCTGTGGTTTTGCCGCTGCCAGCCATGCCGGTTAAAAGCACCAACCCCTCCTGGGCGGACTCCAGAGCTGCTTCTTGTTCCCGGGTTAAAGAAAAGGGTAAATCCATTGATGGAGGTTACTCAGCTTCGTTTAATAACGCCAGATGTTTTAATAAAGTGTAAGCAAGCAATGTGTCATCTGCAGCCCGGTGGCTGTTCGGCAGTTGAATCCCTGAAAGAGCACCAGCTTTTTCCAGGGTGACAAAGCGAAAATCGTTTTTATACGAATTCCATTCCCCCAGGAATGCGGCATACAGCTTCATCAGGCATACCGGGGTAAAAACATTTGTCCAGGGGATGCGAGCGATACGGTGAGACTGCTGCATCAAGCGCACATCAAATTCAGAATTGTAAATAACAACGGGTTTCCTGTTGATGAGGGGTTGAACCTGGTTCCAGACCTCCTGCCAGGGTGGCGCAGACTTTACCATTTCATTGGTGATTCGGTTAATTCGGGTGGAGTCTGGCGGGATTTCAATGGTGGGACGCACCAGGCTCTCGAAAATCACCTTACCCTGGTGGTTTACCAGGGCAATTTCAATGATTTCGTCATAACTACCCAGTCCGGTAGTCTCGGTATCCAGGACTACCGGCTGCAAGTTTAAGATTTCTCGGGCTTTTTGGATGACCTGTTGGCGCAATGGTTTTGGTGCAGGTTGCATGGTTCCCCGGTTTTTCTGTTCTACTGTTACAAATATTTACAGACCTGGCTGGTTCAACCAGTACTTTAATTGTAGCTTAGCTTAAATTTCAAGGCAAATTCCAGTATGATATCTCGTTGAGTTCAATCGCAAAGCCGGCAGTCTCAGCTCCGGCAAGGTAAACACCGATGTGCCCTTCAGAACCAATCCCGGTATCCTTGATCTCCTGGATGAATTTTCCATTGGCATAAACCCTGAATGTGTCGCCATTAACCATCACACCCACCCGGTTGGTCTGGTTGGAACCAGCAAGGATTGCATCTGAAGGCGACAATCCAAATACACTGGTTACCCCGTTGCCATCCCACCGGCTGAGACCGTACCTGCCATCACAACTAAATCCAAGGTAGTAACCCTGCCCGCTGTTGTAGTCCTTGGCACGAAAAACCAACCCGTAAATGTCAGAACCTGAACAGGTTTGCGTTTTAATGGTCGCTTCAAGATACATGTTTTGCGGGCGCGGGTAAGCCAACCGCCAGATGCGGAAGCCCTGAGTAGCTTTACTTTGCATGTATAGTGAGCCGCCAGAGACACTTACTTTCGAGTAATCATCTTCATAAGGGGTGCACAACCCGAATGAGGAACAGTTATCCAGACTGTCTGTCCAGGCGGGTGCACCGAGGGTGTTCCTGTAATCATCCACCATCACGGTAGGCGTGGCTGTCTGAGTCTCAGTGGCAGCAGGCGGGAGGGTTTCAGTAGGTGTTGGTTGCTGCGGAACGGGGGTATCTGTTGCTGGCAAAACAACCTCTGTATTTGTTGGTACTGCTGCCAGGGTCGCCTGGACGCTCGTGGCAACGGAGTCAATAGCTGATTCTGGCGAAACAGTCCGGGCACATGCTGATAACAGGACAACAGCCAAAAAAGCTGCGATAACCTTTTTCATCTTGGTCCTCCATGATTGGAAGGTATTAGAAAATATCTCCCGAAAAAAGTCTTAAGAAAATTAAACAGACAAGCTGATCCTGCTTAAGACGTTTTCATTATAGCGAAAGTTTCCCCCATAATCCAGGTGAATTGCCGGTTGGAGGCACGAGCGTATACAGCCGGTATTTCCAGTATAATTTCCCAGTAATGGTTCTGAATTATGAAAATCCATATCATTCAACCTGAACCACATGATGACCTGATCTCGGTCCTTGACATGATTTCATGGGCCAAGAGCCCGAGGCTGATCCTGGATTTAACGGGCAGGCAAAGGATTATCCATACCCTGGTGGACCTGAAAAGATTGGACAGGAAGGCTCGTAAGGTAGGCGCTGTTCTGGGTCTTGTGACCAATAACAGCGAGGTCATCATGCTGGCTGAGGAAGCCGGTGTTCCTGTTTTTCCCACATTAGAGAAAGCAGACAGCACCCCGTGGCGGAAAACGCTTAGCCATATCCAAAAAGACCATCCAAATCGATTGAAAATTGGCCTGAAAAACTTGAAATCCGGCGTTACACCCCAAAAAGCAAAACCTTTACCAGACTGGTTGAGGATCATTTTTTTCTTGATGGGTGTTGCAGCGATTCTATGTTTGGCATTTCTCTTTACTCCTCGTGCCGAAGTATTGATTTTTTCATCCAGGGCAACACAGGAACTGGAACTTGAAATAAAAGCTTCTGCGTCATCTACCATTCCAGACCTGGCAGGTAATATTCCGCTCTACGAGCAAGCAGTTACAGTGGAAGTTCAGGACCAGGTACGCACCTCTGGAATGCGGTTGGTGCCAAAAACGAATGCTATATGTCAGGTGGAGTTTTCGAATCTACAAAACGAAGCGGTTGTGGTACCAGCAACGACAATTGTTTTAGGGCCTGGTGAGCCTGCCTTGCGGTTCGCAACAATCCAGGAGGTAACCGTTGCTGGCGGGGTCGGGTCAACTGCAGGTGCAGAAGTAAAGGCATTACAGCCAGGCGAGGCTGGCAATGTTTTGGAAAACCAGGTGACAGCAATCGAAGGCGGGATCGGAGTCAACCTGCTGGTCACCAATCCGCAGCCTTGCAGCGGGGGAACGGATGAATTATCCCCTGCGGGTACAGACTCAGACCTGGCAGTCTTGAGGGCAAAGGTCAAAGACCAGCTAATTTCGGCAGCCGCGTTAACACTCACTGCAAACCAGGAAAAAGAGATCGTTGTCATCGACCTGGATGATCCTGTGATTGAGGTGCTACAGATTGACCTGCAGCCCGGGTTGGATATGTCCACCGATTTTCTACAACTGCGGGAAAAAGCGGTAGTGCATGTTCCCTACTATCGATCGGAGGATATCAGGAACGCGATTAATTTAAGTATGGATGCTATCCTGGAACCAGGAATGGCTGGTATTGGGGACAGCCTGGATTATGCTATGGTTTCAGAACCGTCCGGGGGAGATGGACTTTTCCGCTTGAATGTACATGCCATACGCGAGGTGAAACCCAGGATTGAACCGGCTGAAGTAGCTCTTGAGTTACAGGGTTTGCCGCTAAGCAGAGCAAAGACATTCCTGCTTGGGCTTCCAGGAGTAACAGACTGCACGCTTACGGTGTTTCCACGCTGGTGGAAACAGATGCCTTATTTGTCATTCCAGATCGAGGTGAAAACACCATGATTGGCAGGATTCTGGCAGTAGACCCTGGCGACAAGCGGATAGGAATTGCTGTGAGCGACCCAACCGGGAAGATTTCAAGGCCGCTGACTGTGCTGGCGCACCAATCACGGCTGGAAGATGCCAGGCGAATTCTCGAACTGGCCACTTTACATGATGTGCAAGGTATTCTCGTTGGTAAACCCCTCCAGGAAAGCGGCATAGATTCTCCGCAAGGCCGAAAGGCGGAAAGGCTGGCGATAGTATTGCGGACGGAAGGTACTTTACCGGTTACCCTTTGGGATGAAAGCGGAACAACTGACCAGGCACAGGCTGTCCGGCGTGAAATGGGGGTATCCAGGGCAAAAAGGGCCGGCCACCTGGATGCGCTGGCAGCAGCGATCATGCTGCAGGATTACCTTGATACGGTCAATTCGGATGATTATTAATGAAGAAACATACTCATAAGCAATTCAGTACAGCTGCCTTACTCCTTCTCGCGGCTGCGTTATGCGTGGTAATGGCTGCCATAACCTGGGTAGTGTTAACTATCCCGGACCGGGCAGCAGCCAGTTTTGGGCCTGCTTCACCGGCTCTAAACAACTTTCAGCTGTACAGCTATGCCTTCAGGCTTGAATTTCAGAAGGAAAAGCTGCTTTCACCGGTTATCACTGAACAAAGAGAACTAAAAGTTACAATTAAAGAAGGCGACAGCATCCAGGTTATTGCAGATACGATAAACCAGTCAGGTTTGCTTGCCGACCGGGATTTATTTATTGACTACCTGGTGTACTCAGGCCTGGATACCAGGATCCAGGCTGGCAACCATACCCTTACCAGCCAGATGAATGCGGTGGAGATCGCCCAGGAACTAATCGATCCAACCCCTGATGAAGTGATTTTCGGGCTGCTGGCTGGCTGGCGGTTAGAAGAGATCGCCGCACTGATTCCTGCATCAGGATTGAATTTCAGTAGCGAAGATTTTCTTGAAAGGGTGCAGAACCCTTCTGGTTTGGTGGATACTGATTTCTGGGGATCGCCTTTAACGCTTGAGGGTTTGCTGGCTCCCGGCGAGTTTACCGTAGGAAGGGATACAAGCCTGGAAGATTTCCTGCTGCAGTTGGAAAATCGCCAAATGTTGAATTTCACCCCTGATTTGATTGCCCGGCTTGCGGAGCAGGGTTTGACACCTTATGAGGGGTTGATCCTGGCATCCATCGTCGAACGTGAAGCAGTGGTAGATGAAGAAAAACCTATGATTGCATCAGTCTTCCTTAACCGGCTGGCCATAGGAATGCGGCTGGACAGCGACCCGACTGTGCAATATGCAGCAGGTTACAATGCCATTCAGGCAACCTGGTGGTCAAACCCAATCAGCTGGGAGCAGCTGCAAATCGATTCACCCTATAATACTTATATCTATTCAGGTTTGCCGCCGGGTCCTATTTGCACCCCTTCACTTAAAGCCATTGAAGCAGTTGCATTTCCTGATGAAAGCCCATATTATTACTTCAGGGCTGCATGTGATGGCAGTGGCAAGCATCTTTTCGCTGAAACGTATGAAGAACACTTATTGAACGAATGCCCATAAACAGGTGAGGTGACCCATGAATATTCTTGGTATCGATATTGGCGGTTCGGGAATAAAAGGCGCCCTGGTCGACATTGAAACGGGGCAATTTGCCAGTGAACGCATCCGGTTGGTCACACCTGACCCATCAACACCAGATGCTGTGGCGAAAGTGGTAAAAACCCTGGTAGAAAAAATGGCATACCAGGGACCCGTCGGGGCAGGTTTCCCGGGTGTCATCCAGCATGGAATTTGTTTTACTGCTGCCAATGTCGATAAAAGGTGGATCAATACTAATGCCGAAAAATTGTTTTCCGAGAAGACTGGGAACCCATTCACCGTTATCAACGATGCAGATGCTGCCGGGCTGGCAGAGGTGCGTTATGGCGCCGCCAGGGATGTAAATGGTGTTGTGCTAGTGCTGACCCTGGGGACAGGTATCGGTACAGCAATAATTAATGACGGTGTGCTGCTGCCAAACCTTGAATTCGGCCACTTGAAAATCAGGGAAAAAGATGCTGAAAAACGGGCATCGGCAGCAGTTAAGGCAAAAAAGAAACTAAGCTGGAAAGAATGGGCTGCAGCGCTTGAAGAGTACTTGCTGATCATGGAAAACTTGTTTTGGCCGGACCTGATCATAATCGGCGGGGGGATCAGCCGCAACCATGCCAAGTATTTTGGTTACCTGAACACCCGCACAAAAATAGTTCCAGCCCAGTTATACAACCAGGCTGGAATCATAGGTGCTGCTTATTTTGCTTCACTAACCCACGCTCAGTCTACTCCTTAAGCGCTTCGTATCCTGGGCCGTCTGTAAAAAATGCTGCATTGACATCGATATCCGGGGTCAGGTCGATGGATTCGCCTGGGTTCAATACCCTGGTGTATTCCAGGTGGACAGGCTCGCCCTGGTAGGTATGTCCATCGTAAGGCTGGTCGCAGCCATGTGTCCCTTTTGGTTTTGATAATATTTTAGGCGTATCCGACACAAAACTGGCTGGCACGTCATCTTTGGGGAAAATGGCGTGGAACGGGCACTCATGGATGCATACGCCACAGTCTATGCAGGTTTCGGGATCGATGTAATAAAGAGGATACTCATCTTCCGGTTTGCCCGGGATGATGCATTCGACTGGGCAGACAGTAACACAGCCGCCATCCCGCAAGCATAAACTGGTAATCACATGGGTCATGAATTCCTCCGAATAGTGTTTTTTCAATTTTACTGCAAGTAACGCTTTTCGGCTTCTTCCCAGTTGATAATTTTCCAGATTGCACCCAGGTAATCAGCCCGCCGGTTCTGGTAACGCAGGTAGTATGCATGTTCCCAAACATCCACGCCAATGACCGGGTGCAGGCCTTCCGCCAGGGGTGTATCCTGGTTGGGGGTTGAGTGGATGACCAGCGATCCGTCGGATTTCCGGCTGAGCCAGGCCCAACCGCTGCCAAAACGCGTCATGCCGGCTTTTTCGATTTCCTTGCTGAAGCTCAGGAACGAACCAAAGGTGCGTTCGATCAATTGGCCGAGTTTGCCTTTTGGCTCACCGCCGCCATCGGGCGAGAACCCATTCCAATACAAAATGTGGTTGTAGTACCCGCCACCATTGTTGCGCACAGCTGTGCGGATCTCTTCAGGCACCTGGTTCAAATCAGCCAGGATGTGCTCAATGGGGTGGTTAAAGAACTGCGGGTACTTTTCCAGCGTAGCATTGAGATTATTCAAATAGGCTGTATGGTGCTTGGTATAATGGATTTCGACTGTCTGGGCATCAATTGCCTGTTCCAATGCATTGAAAGAATACGGTAATTCGGGTAATGTAAAAGACATGGTTGCCTCCAAAAGATTGTTGTGTATTTATCTTGCGATAAATTAAACTAATAATACCATAAATATCATATTAATACCAATTATTCTTCATAAGAAAGCAAGACTTCATTGAAACACTCACAATCCTTAATCCTATTTGGAATCCTGGCAGGTGTACTGGCAGTCTCCACTGCCTCCCTTTTCATCAGGTTTGCCCAGGTGGAAGCCAGCGCACTGGCAATTGCCGGGTACCGTATGACTCTGGCAACGTTGATCCTCACCCCGCTCGTGTTTCTGCGCTACCGGTTTGAACTGGGGGCATTGAATTGGAAGATCGGCTGGAAGGTCATGCTTTCCGGCTTTTTCCTGGCGGTCCATTTTGCCTCCTGGATCACCTCCCTGCAATTCACCAGTGTTACCAGTTCAGTTGTGCTGGTTACCACAACTCCTTTGTGGGTGGCGATCTTTGGTTCTTTGTTGTTGAAAGAGAAACTATCGAAGCAGGTTGTTATCGGTTTGGCTGTGGCTTTGAGCGGGAGCATACTGGTTGGGCTTTCAGGCGAACTGCCTGGCTGGGTCTTGGGAGACAATGGATTAGGAGGGGCATTTGCAGGCAGCAGCACCAGCCTGACAGGAAACCTGCTGGCATTGATCGGAGCCTGGACGGCAGCGGGTTACATGCTCATCGGGCGCAGTGTCCGCCCGCAGCTTTCATTGCCGGTATATACATTCCTGGTTTACGGTACGTCGGCGGTAATCCTGCTGATCACGATCGCGGTATCCGGGATCCGGATCACCGGATTTTCACCACCGGTTTACCTCTGGCTGGTATTACTGGCGGTTGTGCCCCAACTGATCGGGCATTCAGCCTTCAACTGGGCATTACGGTATGTACCCGCTTCCCTGGTTTCAATTGCTCTGCTGGGAGAACCGATCGGCTCAACCATCCTTGCAATGATTTTCCTGCGGGAAAACCCGGCGCTGTTTGAAGTAATAGGGGGCATTTTCATCCTGGCTGGTATCTATATTTCCAGCCGAATGAATACTGCTGATAAAAACGGAATCCCGGCTCAGCGGGAATAAAGAAAATTCAGGTCCCTGATCCGCCCCGCCAATTCAACTGACTCAGCATTCGGTGCCATTCTCCAGCACCAGTTGCCATCCGCTTTGCTGGGGTAGTTCATCCTGGCATGGGTATCCAGGTTGAGAAAATCCTGCATGGGGGCGATTGAAAACGACGCCACTGAACTCCAGATCGTCCGGATCATGTTGGCAACTATGTCTTCTTCGCCGCTGCCCAGATACTTCAGGCAGAAATCCCTTTCGGCACTGCTTGACTTGTTGAACCAGCCCAGGGTGGTATTGTTATCGTGCGTGCCGGTGTACACGACCGAATTGCGGACATAGTTATGGGGGAGAAACCTGTCAGCCGGGTCGCCGCCAAAAGCAAACTGCAGGATGCACATCCCGGGAAAGCTGAACTTCTCGCGTAATGCCACCACATCCGGGGTGATCACTCCCAGATCCTCTGCAATGATCGGCAGCTCACCGAGGGTATTTTCCAGGGCAGTGAACAAGGCAGCCCCGGGACATTTTTCCCAGATTCCCACCTCTGCAGTTTGGCTGCCGGCCTTGATCTTCCAGTAGGCAGCAAACCCGCGAAAATGGTCGAGCCTGATCCAGTCGAAGAGCTGCAGTGATGCACGCATACGTTCGATCCACCAGGCAAAACCTGAATCCCGGTGTTTTTTCCAGTTGTATAGCGGATTACCCCATAACTGACCGGTCGGTGAAAAATAATCTGGCGGCACACCTGCAATAAAGGTGGGGTTGCCTTTGCTGTCGATAAAGAAAAGTTCGCGGTGTGCCCAAACATCTGCGCTGTCCATCGATACAAAGATTGGCACATCACCAATAATCTTCACCCCGTTAGCGTGGGCATACTCTTTTAGAGCATTCCATTGCTCAAAGAAAAGGAACTGCTTGAATTGCTGCTCCTGGATGGCTTGCATGTTGCTGTCTGTAAATAGCTGGACAGCCGCAAGCTCATGCATTTTCAGGGCTTTATCCCATTCCAGCCATGAACGCCCGCCCTGGCTTTCTTTGATTGCCATAAATATTGCATAATCCTGCAGCCAGGCAGTATTTTCTTTGCAAAACTGGTTAAACCTATTTTGCAACTCATCATCCTGCCTGGTTGTGAAACGGGTAAAGGCTCGGTTTAACAACGTGAGCTTCCACTGGATGGCATTACCGTAATCAACCCCTTCTGCAGGAAAAACTGGGCGGTCAGTGAAATCTGCCCGGGTAAGCAAGCCCTGATCCAGCAGCAGGGTGGGGCTGATCAGGTAGGTGTTACCGGCAAATGCAGAGAAGCACTGATAAGGCGAATCACCATACCCCGTAGGCCCTAAAGGCAGCACCTGCCAGAGGGTTGTGCCTGAGTCTTTTAAGAAATCGATCCACTGGTAGGCCTCGGGTCCCAGGTCGCCGATGCCGTCTGGACCTGGAAACGAGGTTGGATGTAACAAGATTCCTGAAGCACGCGGCAGGTTCATAAGCTCTTCACCAGCCTTTCATACAGGTTTACGTATTGCAGGGCTGATTTATCCCAGGAGAAATCTGCTTTCATCCCATTCTCCTGAATGCGCAGCCAGGCATCCTTTTGCCCGTAAATATCCAGGGCATCTTTCAACGCCAGAGACAATGCTTCGCTGGTGGCATCGTTGAACAAAAAACCAGTAGCAGCCAGGGGGTCAACCTCGTACGAAAGGATGGAATCTTTCAACCCGCCGGTTGCCCGGGCAAGCGGGATGCACCCATAACGCATTCCGATCATCTGGGCCAGTCCGCATGGTTCGTACCGCGAAGGCATCAACAGGATATCCCCGCCTGCGTACAGCTGGTGTGAAAGAGCGCTGTCGTAGCGGTTCTCCACATGCACCCTGCCCGGCATAGCCCTGGCGAGCGCCTGGGAAGACGTTTCCAGTGCTGGATCACCGCTGCCCAGCAAGATAGCCTGCCAGGGTTTCCAGGAAAGCTGTTTAAGGGATTCAAAAACAAGATCGATCCCTTTTTGGCGGTCAAACCGGCTGACCACCACCAGGAGAGGCAGGTCATCATTCCGATCCAGGTTGAATTTCTCCTGTAAATACTGCTTGTTTTTGATCCGCTGCTGCCTGTTCTGGAGGTCAAAGACAGATGGTAAAAGGTCGTCTGCTGCGGGATTCCAAACTTCCAGATCGATCCCGTTCAGGATGCCTGCAACTTTCTCCTGGATGGAAAGAAAAAATGGATCCAGGTCGCATCCGAATTGCGGGGTCATGATCTCCCTGGCATAGGTTGGAGAGACGGTCAGGACCTGGTCAGCAGCAGAACTGGCCATTGGCAGGGGTAATTCCCTGCCCCAATCCGGAAGCCGTGTATCGGTGGAAGGCTGCAGGTGAAAATCTTGCAGCATGCCGCGCGTTTCGCTGCCCATAAAGGGGAGGTTGTGAATCGAAAGCACCGTTTTTGGCGGTTTCCTGGAAAAGGCCTGAATAAAAGGGATGGAAAGGGCAGTATGCCAGTCGTTGGCGTGCAGGATATCCACTTTCCAATCTAACACTTCCGGAAGCATGGCAGTTGCTTTTGAAAACAGAAGGTATTTCCTGGCGGAATGCTCCAGGTCCAGGTCATACACCTTTTCACTGGCCTTTATCCATTCACTGGATACCAGGTAAACCGTAAGCCTTTCCAGCACAGTGGAAAAGACTTGCACGGGGAGCATTTCACGCTTATAGGGTACCGAAAAATCCGCCAGGTGCTGAACCCTGTTCTCCGGGAGCTTGATGCCGGTATGGTAAGGGATCACCAGACGGATATCGATTGCACGCGTTCCGGTTTCGAGATTGAGGATTGCCTTTGGCAGTGAACCGGCTACATCTCCCAGGCCTCCAACTTTGATAAAGGGGTCAGCTTCAGAAGCAGTGAAAAGGACTGAATAAGCTTCAGGCATGGGTACGCCCATCTCAGGTTAGCATCTCAAAATAGTCTTCAGAAACCACATCATCCAGGGACAAACCCAGTTCCAGTAACAGTTCTGAGATTAACCTGGATTTTACTTCCGCATCTTTCTGGCTCCAGGTACGGCTCTTGATTTCAGCAAATTTTCCGCCAGCCGGTTTGAGAATCTCATCCAGGTTGATGAAGAATTCCGTTTTCTTGTATTCCACCAGGTAGCGCAGCCGGTCTTTCTCAATTTCATGCTCAGCTGCCGGTTTGAAGTATTCACGGTAGAACCGCAGGCTCTGTGTGGCAGGGGCGAAGAAGCGCGAACGTGAAAGCAGTACCTGGTTTGGATACTTGTGTTCTCTGGCCTGGCCGATATGCGTCAGGCGGCTGCGTACATTGGTTATTTCACCTTGATCGTTGATGAAATGGTCTTCGCGGTACCGCAATTTCTCTTTTTCTTCATTGTCAAACAAGAAATAAGTGTCATATTCGCGGTAATGGCGTTTTCGGATGACTTTGATTATCTCCGGTTTAGCCAGAAGGGCATCGATGACGGGCTGCCTGTCGGCAACCTTCACTTTTGCCTGGACCTCAAAGCTTTCTTCTTCGATTGCGCCACCGATTGCAATCAACTTGGCGTATACTGATTTCTCCCTCTTGATCAGGAAGGTATCGATCTTGCGGGCATACTCCTGGCCTTGCTTCAGCAATTCTTGTTCATCGAGGGTGAGCAGTTCCTTGCTGCGCAGGACAAACTTGCCGTTGATCATGACATCAGTCACATCCGTGGCTTTGGCTGCATACACCAGCTGGGCATACACTCCGTTCGGGTCCCTCTCAAACCGGGGGGCGTTATGGACTGCGTTGGTATCAATTACGATCAGGTCTGCCCGCTTCCCAGGCTCAAGTGAACCGGTGATGTCCCCAATGTGCATGGCATTTGCTCCCATACGGGTAGCCATTAGCAGTACAAGCGGTGCCGGCAGGGTGGTGGGGTCGTTGGTGGCGACCTTGGAAATTAAGGCTGCCAGGCGGATTTCTTCGAACATATCCAGGTCGTTATTGGACGCAGGTCCGTCGGTTCCAATGCCGACATTCAGGCCAACCTCAAGCATACGCCGGACAGGTGCGATGCCTGAAGCAAGTTTCAGGTTAGAGGATGGATTGTGAGCCACACCGGCTCCGGCATGCAGCATTGTCCTCATCTCACCCTCATCCACATGGACACAATGGGCAGCCAGCACTTTTGCCTCAAAAATGGACTGCTTTTTCATGTATGGAACAACAGGCATGCCCAAATCTTTGCGGCTGTTTTCCTGCTCGAGGGCAGTTTCTGCAATATGGGTGTGCAAGGGGACATCAAACTCAACCGCCAGGGCTGAAGTTGCCCGCAATATCTCTTCAGTGCAGGTATATACCGCATGCGGCGCCACCGAAGGAACAATCAGGGGGTGGCCTTTCCATTCTTGAATGAAATTCCGCGCATACGCCAGTCCTTCTTCGAAACTGGCTGAGTCAGGGGTTGGGAACTTCATGACTGATTGGGCGCATAATGCCCGCATGCCCGCATCAGCTGTTGCCCTGGCTACGTGGTCTTCAAAATAATACATATCTGCAAAAGTTGTCACTCCGCTGCGGATCATTTCAGCGCAAGCCAGGCTGGTGCCCAGGCGCACGAATTCGGGGGACACAAATTCACGTTCGACCGGCATCATGTAGCCCATCAACCAGACGTCCAGTCGCAGGTCATCAGCCAGCCCGCGTAAAAGTGTCATGGGGACGTGTGTGTGGGTGTTCACCAACCCTGGCATGAGGACTTTCCCCCGGCAATCAATGGTCTCAACCGGGTTAAAATTTTCCTTCAGGGCTTGTTCATCGCCCACAGCAACAATTGCATCATCCTTGACGGCGACTGCACCGGATGGATACTGGCTCAGGTCATTGTCCATCGTCAATACGTGGGCGTTGGTTAGTAAGTAATCGATATTTATCTTGTCCATTTGTTGATTATCCTATAAATTTCGCCGTAGAAAATCCAGAATAATATTTTCTGCCCAATGTTGGCCCAGCAGCGGTGACCCGCCGTAGGAACGGGTGTCCGTTTTCCATACCGATCCATCGATAACACCGACTTCTAAGGTTTGCCGGTCTGCACCAGGGATATAGTTTGCTGTGAGCACCAAAACCTCGGGGTTGGCAGCGGAAAGAGCCCTTGCAGCTGCTTCCAGCATGCCAGGGTCCAGCGATTCATCGTGCAGGCTGAATGGTATGCTATTAGCATCAGCATTTAATCGTTTTGCCAGTGTATTTCCCATCCCATGAAAGGCGAGTAAAAGTCCCTTTTGCCTAAATGTCAATTTCTGAATGATGACATCTTCGAGCGTAATACCGTCCGATCCAAATATATTGTCTCCCAACCTTTGCTGAATATCCTCGGCGATTGGTTGGATCAGCGCAGCTGCCAGTTCTTTAGAAGCTGCTTTGGCGGTCACACGGATATCAACCTGCCCGGGATGCGCGAGCAACCCGACTGTAGGATTCGCGAGGGTTTCCAGGTCGCCTATCAGGTCATCCACCATCGATTCTCCCAGCCCGGACACATGCAACACCTTTGCCACAATGGTCTGGTTCAGCTGGAATTTTTCCTGCAGCAATGGTAATACTGCATGGGTGTATAAATACTCCATCTCTCGCGGAACACCGGGAAGGCTGATCACGATCCGTTTTCCAAATTCCATATAGAATGCAGGGGCGGTACCTACGGGGTTTTCTATTCCCACTGATCCTTTTGGAATATATGCCTGGCGGCGGTTATTCTCTGTGGCATTACGCCCGTAGCGCAGGAAGCGGCTGGTGATTTGCTCCCAAAGTTCCGGGCGGAATTCCAGTTCTGTGCCGGCTGCCATAGCCACTGCCAGGCGGGTTGGGTCATCTACTGTCGGTCCAAGACCGCCAGTCGTGATGATAATATCCGCCCGGTTCAGGGCTTCCTGGATGGCGCCGGTTATCCGCTGCGGGTTATCACCGATCAGGGTTGCCCGGTACAGGTCGATGCCTGCGTCCATGGCTGCCCGCGCCAGGTAGCGGGTGTTCGTGTCCTGGATTTCACCCAGTAACAACTCAGTACCGATAGCAATAATTTCGATAGATGGCATGGCTGCCCCTTTAATTAAGGTGATGAAGTTTAGCATGAATGGTACAGGTCGTCAATTAAACGCACCTACCTTAAACGCACCTACCTGCCATGTTTAATTAATGGCATGTCGGGTAAAATGAACTGGTATGAAATCAAAGGCTAAACCGCATTCATCCCCAAACTACAGACAAAGGCTTGCCCGCTGGGGTGAACTCAAAGCAGCTGAGATGTTGGACAGCAAAGGGTACCAGGTCCTGGAAAGGAATTTCCGGACGCCCTACGGTGAAATTGACCTGGTGGCCTTAAAGGATGAGTGCCTGTTGTTTATAGAAGTAAAAACCCGTTCTTCGCAGGTATTTGGGTACCCTGAACAGGCAGTGGACTCACGCAAGGGCTTGCATTTAGTTCAGTGCGCGGAATGGTTTATGCAAAACAACCCCGCTGCGGCAACTAGCTATAGGATTGATGTGGTTGCTTTGACTGTAAACCCGAAGAACTGGGATCAATATTCACTGGAGTGGTTTGAAAATGCTATCAGCGAATAAACCGCCCCTGGTTGTTATTGTTGGTCCTACTGCGGTTGGAAAAACTGACCTGGCAGTGCAGCTGGCACAACAATTGAAGACAGAAATCATATCAGCAGATTCGCGCCAAATTTACCGCAAAATGGATATTGGGACAGCAAAACCAGACAAGACACAGCTGGCACTTGTCCGCCATCACCTGATTGATATCGTCGAACCGGAAGAGACGTACAGCCTGGCTGTATTCCAAAGTCAGGCCAGGGAGATCATCGGGCAGCTGCAAATAATGGGGAAAGTTCCCATGCTGGTGGGAGGTACGGGCCAGTACATCCGGGCAGTAGTGCAGGGCTGGAAGCCGCCAGAACTGAAACCAGACCTGGCATTGCGAAATAAACTCGAGGAAGATGCTGCCAGGAATGGTGTGGGGGGGCTGCTTGCCCAGCTGCAGGAGAAAGACCCGGTTTCTGCAGAAAGGATTGACCCGCGCAATGTCAGGCGGGTCATCCGCGCATTGGAGGTCACAATACAAACCGGAAGGCCGTTTTCCGGCCAGAGGCTGTTAGAACCACCGCCTTACCGGGTTGTCCAGATTGGGTTGAACCGGCCGCGTGAAGAGCTTTACCAGCGCATCGATCAGCGGATCGACCAAATGATACAGGCCGGGCTGTTAGCTGAGGTGACAGCGATCTTGAAGGATGGCTGCCCGGAGGATGCTCCATCCATGTCTGCCATCGGTTACCGGGAAATGGTTGCCGTACTGAATGGTAAGATCGGCATGGAAGAGGCAGTGGTCTTGATGAAAAGGGCAACCAGGAATTACATCCGCCGCCAGGCGAACTGGTTCAGCTTGAAAGACGAGGACATCCACTGGTTCAACATGCAGGAAGATACTTTATCACAGGTGGCTGGTTTCCTTACCAAAGAGATATAGGATAAACCTTTCATTTCTTATTTAAACCTATTAAATAGAAAAGAGCAGGCTTTTTTTCAGCCTGCTCTTTGGTCTGTCTTTTGTTACGATCAGTCCTTTTTCAAAGGGGTGCCACTTTTCTTTTCCACGGGAGGCGGGAAGAGCTTTAGGAACTCATCATGGCCGATGGTTTCCACTTCCATTAGGGTCCGTGCCACAGCATTAAGCTGTTCGCGGTACTGGGTCAGAATGCTTTTTGCCTGCTCGAATGCATCGTTAACCAGCTTGCGGACTTCCTGATCGATCTTTTCCGCTACAGCTTCAGAATAATCGCGCTGTTCAGAGATTTCCCTACCCAGGAAGATCAATTCTTCCTTTTGGCCGTAAACCATTGGGCCCAGCTCTTCGCTCATCCCCAGGCGGGTGACGATATTACGGGCCAGCTGGGTGACACGCTCGATATCGTTGGCAGCACCAGAAGTGATGTCATCAAAAACGAGGGCTTCAGCCGCACGGCCGCCCAACAGACCAACCATTTCTGCCAGCAGCTTCTTACGCCCGGTGAGTGAACGGTCGTCAACCGGCAGGGCAATCGTGTAGCCGGCAGCCATTCCGCGGGCGACAATGGTGATTTTCTGCACAGGATCTGCCTCGGGCAGGGCATTCATCACGACTGCATGTCCCGCTTCGTGGTACGCGATGATCAGTTTTTCTTCCTGGTTAATCAGGCGGCTCTTCCGCTCTGGTCCGGCAATCACACGTTCGACAGCTTCTTCCAGCTCTGATTGGGTGATGGCGCGCTTGTTGCGGCGGGCAGCCAGGATGGCTGCTTCGTTGATCAGGTTTTCAAGGTCAGCGCCGACAAAGCCGGGAGTTGCGCGGGCAAGCACACCCAGGTCCACTTCTGGGGCAAGGGGTTTGCCTTTGGCATGTACCTTGAGGATCGCTTCACGGCCGCGCACATCCGGCCTGTCCAGCACAACCCGGCGGTCAAAACGACCGGGACGAAGAAGAGCAGGATCCAGGATATCAGGCCGGTTGGTAGCTGCCATGATAATGACATTGGTGTCGGTATTAAAACCGTCCATTTCAACCAGCATCTGGTTCAGGGTCTGTTCGCGTTCATCATGGCTGCCGCCCAGTCCAGCACCGCGCTGGCGGCCGACGGCATCAATTTCATCCACGAAAACGATACAGGGTGAGTTTTTCTTTGCCTGATCGAAAAGGTCTCTCACACGGCTGGCGCCTACACCCACGAACATTTCCACGAATTCCGATCCTGAAATGGAGAAGAAAGGCACTCCAGCTTCACCGGATACCGCCTTTGCTAGCAGTGTTTTGCCTGTTCCGGGAGGGCCAACCAGGAGGACGCCTTTAGGAATACGTGCTCCCAGGGAGATAAACTTCTGTGGTTCGCGCAGAAATTCGACCACTTCGCGCAGTTCTTCTTTTGATTCATCAACACCGGCGACATCCTCAAATGTAACCGTCGGCTGGTCGCCGCGGAACATGCGGGCACGCGATTTACCGAAGGACATGGCGGCATTATTGCTGCCCTGGGCCTGGCGCATGATAAAGAAGAAACCGGCACCTAGGAAGATGAACGGCAGGATGTAACCAATTGTTGAGAAGATTCCTACCAGTTGGCTGGGTGCTTTGATTTCAATCCTGATCTTTTCAGGATGAAGCTGGTCAGCCGTGACACCAAGCTGGATCAGTTGTTCAATGAGCGTGGCAGTCGGTTCCTTGGTAGAGGTACCTTGTTTTCCTTCTTCACCGTAATAAATGGTTAGTTTATCTTCGTTTTCCACAATTTTGGTGATTCGGCCGTTCTTAACGCCTTCTGCCACCTCATTGATCGACAGGGCTTGCGTGCTGCTCTCGTTTTGACCGTAGTTGTATACCAGTAATGCCACGATCGCAACAAAAAGCAGCAAGTATATCAAATAGGATTGATTTCGTTGATTCACAAATTCCTCCAGGTCCACAAAGATTCATTGTGGAACATCAAATGGCATTATACCAATCTCTGCAAGCGGTTGGTAGCGTATTTAGAAAGTTTGCAGGTTATTTTAGAAATTTCTTACAATTGATTACCGGGTCAGTCAGGAAAGCATCTGGATGGTCTTCTTTACCTGGGCAACATGGTTTTGATCGTGCGTCACAATGAAGCTGACTAGTTCATGGAAAGTGGTTGGACCGAAGATAGCATGGCGCAAAGACTTGTTCCATGTGGAAAGCGGTAATTTATTGAGGTGATCTATGATTTGCAGGCGCGCTTTTAGAAAATCCTGCAGGGCGTTTTGCCCATTCTGATGGATGTAATCCATCTCTTCAGCCCAGGAGTCAGTTTCAATTCCGGGGATAAATGCATCCGCTTCTGAGAGTACGCGCTGGATTCGCGGTAGGTTGACTTCACGGTCTACATCCCGAAGGTGGCAGAGGATTTCATTCAACGCCCACTCTGCCGGTTCAGGGCGTTTGCTCCATAAATCATTTTCCAAGTCCTTGACCAGGGTTTCCAGGGCAGCTGGTGTGGCATTCAATACTGCAAGCATGGCTTCAATCGTTGTGAAGTCATTTTGAAAGTCTTGTTGAGAAATCTGCCGCAGCCATGCATGCGCTTCCGCCAGGCTTCCCTGGCTGGATAGCGGATGCTTGTTTGTTTTGTTTTGGTCTGCAGGATCACATACCAGAAAAGTGGGTATCCCAAGCAATTCAGCTGGCTGAATATCCTGTTCCATATCGTTCCCGATCATTACAGCTGGATATTCCGGCCAGCCTAATTGTGCCAGTAATTCGGCATAATATGCCGGGTTCGGTTTAACAAAATGGAAATCCTCATATGTGGATACCAGGCTGAAAGGGTATTGGTCTGCCGGTAAACCTGCCCAGGCCAGCCGTTGCAGTGTGGCTGTGCGCGGGAAGAAAGGACTGGTGGCTATCACCACCTGGTGTCCATCAGCAATCACTGCATCAATGAGCGCTGCGGCTTCCGGTAACCTGGCAGTAAGTTCCTTCAGCCCGGCAAATTCATTTTCATAAAAGGACTGGATCACAGGATTAATTTCTGATTTTGCAACACCAATTGAGGGGTAAAAAAGTGCATCAAATGATTCTTCCAGTGTCTTTACCGGCGTATCCTTGGTAAACATGCCCGTGTAAGTCGCTTTGAACAGCCGATCACCGAAACCTGCTGGATCTTGCGGCCAGACTTTTGCTGAAAGGGATTGAAAATATGCCGGAATAAAAAGGTGTTCGTTTGTGGCCAACAAAGTACCATCAAGGTCGAATAATACGGTTAATCTCAATGCTCATCTCCGATAGTGAAAGCAACTGAACCATGGCAATGACCGCAGCCGATGTATGGATTTTCAACTTGCGAGTGAACTTTGGTACAGTAAGCTGTTACATTTACTTTTCTTCCGATTCCCAGGATACCTGGTTTAACTTCACCTGCGAGCGTCATTTTATCGCAACCGTTAGCGAGCAATATCCCCGGAACAGGACAAGTCTTACACAGGTCAGCTTTCCAATTTCGCGGTGGTTTTTCGTCCCCGATCAAGTTGCATTTCTCAATATTCCTTCCCCGGTAGTAATCACCGAAGAAGTATGTGCATTCCTTGCCTGCTGGTGTGCGCATAGTTTATTTCCGTTATTTAAAATGCTATCCCCAAAGAGGATAGCGGCATAGGAATTCCTTTACGAATTAACCCGTGTGACATATCCACCCGTACGGGTATCGATCCGGATGACATCACCAGTATTTACAAAATAGGGAGTGGAAACTTCGAGCCCGGTTTCGACTTTAACTTTCTTGGTTACACCGGTAGCAGTATCCCCTCTGACTGCCGTCTCAGCTTCTATCACTTGCATATCAACAGTAGTTGGGAGCTCAATGTCAACTACTTCCTCATTGTAGAAAGTGAGTTTGACTTCCATGTTCTCTTTTAAGAAACCAATATACTCATCAATAGTGGTCTTGTGAACAGGAGTCTGTTCGTATGATTCAACATCCATAAAATAATACAGGTCACCGTCGGTATACAGGTAAGAGCTCATCCGGTGGTCCAAGCGAACATCCTGAACACGGTCGCCCGATTGGAAGGTTTTTTCCAGGGTAGTTCCGGTACGAAGGTCGCGGGCTTTGATCCGGATGGTGGCATTGCCGCGGCCGGGTTTATTATGACTGTATTCAAGAACTTTATACAGGCTGTTATCGAGTTCGAATGTTACGCCTTTACGGAGATCATTTACATCAATCATGGAATCTTCCTTTTCTTTTTAAATGCAACGCCCAATTATAGTCCACGTACTACCCTGAGGCAAGAGAAAAAAACAGAGAAAAAAACAGGCTGCCGATCCATCTGGCAGCCTGTTACATGGCTTTTCAAACTTAACCAATATTCGGTTCGATTAGCCCATAAGTGCCATCGAGGCGCTTGTACAGGATGTTGATCTTGCTGGTGTTTGCATTGTAGAAAACGAAGAAGTTTTCGTGTCCGAGTAATGCCATTTGTTCCAGGGCTTCATGCTCGTCCATGGGAACCAGAGTGAAGGATTTTCGCCTTGCAATAACAGGCCCTGCTGTTTCTTCTTCAACAGCCGGTTCTTCCACCACAAGGGATGCAGGGGTTCCATCCCTGCGGCCACGGACGCGTTTTCCTTTGAACCTTTCGATTTGCCTGCCGATCTTGTCAAGTGATTTGTCCACCGCTTCAAAAATATCATCAGCGCGTTCCTCTGAGCGGAGAATGAATCCCCTTCCGCGGATTGTAATTTGGGCGATATGGCGGTCATTTGCGCTGCGGGCAGATTTTACAAACGCAAGGTCCACCCTGGTTTCATCTATGTTCGGGAGATAACGGTCCAGCTTGGAGACTTTCTTATTGACGTACTCACTAATTTGTTCGGTTAATTCAATATTACGGGTGTAAATGTCTACTTTCAATGTCATATTAGCCTCCTGATAAAGTTGGTTGGGTATTGGGTTGGAAACCCAGTATTTTTAGTTGGTCGAGTGAATCTTGGCTCAGGATTGCCCTGGCGAGGGTAACCGCAAAAACCTGACTGGCACCTGCGTTGATCAATGCTTTACTGCACTCATTCAATGTTGCGCAGGTTGTGGCGATATCATCAACTAGCAGAACACATTTCCCTGAAACCTGCTCCGGGTTTGCCACAAATGCATTCTCCACATTGGCTTTTCGCTGCACTGCATTTTTACCAACCTGTGACCCAGTTTGCTTGATCCTTCTAACGGCATCTGACGCAAACGGAATATTGAGCAGCCAGGCAAGGGGCTTCGCCAGTAATTCTGCCTGGTTGTAACCCCGGTTCTTCTTATGTTGGGGTGCAAGCGGTACTGCAATCACTTGATCAACACTCCACTGATTTGATTCTACAAGATTCAGGAGCTTAAATGCAAATATTTCACAAACTCCTACATCATGCCGGTACTTAATTTGGAGAACTGCTTTTCGTAAGGGCCCGGTATAAGAACCCAGCGACCGGAGAGTAGAAAAAGCCGGGTTTTCTGCCCTGCAATTATTGCACTTTCCCGGCCTGGAAACCGATTGGTTGCAGACCGGGCAAAAGGGCAGTGGAATAGCTTGTATTTCTTTTTCGCAATCTGGGCACCAGCGGAAACCAAATTTACCGCACCCTGTACAATTGGGAGGAAAGAGCCAATCAGCTGCCTGCCAGGCTGTGTGATATATGCGAAAAGCTGGATGGGTCGTGCGACCTGCCAGCAAATTGACCATTTGCTCTGGCCCTCTATCTAAACATATCTGCGAGTGTTGATTTGAACAGGCGGATAGCTGCTGGTGTGAGCAGGACAATCACCAGTGATGGGAAGATAAGCAAGGTCATCGGGATCAGCATTTTTATTGGCGCTTTGTGTGCTTCTTCTTCTGCATGCTGCCGGCGGCGGATTCGCATCTGGTCGGCCTGGATCCGCAGCACTTTTGCCAGGCTGACGCCCAATTGTTCACTCTGGATTACTGCCGCCACAAAACTGGTCAACTCCGAAATGCCAACCTTATCTGCCATGTCCCTCAGGGCATCTCGCCGGAGTTTTCCGAGCTGAACTTCTCTTAAGACCCGGGCAAATGCCAGCGATAACTCAGTCTGCCACTTCTCGGTTACTTTTTGCATGGCAGAGTCAAAACCGAGGCCGGCTTCGACACAGATTGTTAATAAGTCCAGCGCATCCGGCAGCGCTCGCCGGACTGATTTTTGCCTGCGGCTGATCCTGCTTCCCAGCCATAGGCGCGGGAAGAAGAAGCCAACCATACCAAAGACAATCACAAGAAGGAGCACGGTACCAAAAGGCCTTTTGGTTTGGCCAACGGTAAATACAAGCAGGATCAGCCCACCGAAAAGGATCATTGCCAGAAATTGGAGGGCAAGAAACAGTGGAGGATCCATTCTGCCGGGGTTGCCGGCACGTTCAAGCTGCAGCGAAATGGAATTCAGGGCGTTTTGGGGAGTAAATTTAATTGCAATTTCGCCCATTTTTCGGGCAACGGGATAGATTACCCTCTCGGTGAAGGGGCGAGACATCTCTAGCTTTTCAAGGTCAACCGCTTCGCCTTTTTGAATGAAATCAGCAAGGCGGTCCTGCAGGAGGTCTTCTTCGGTATCCTTAGGGGCGCGCAGCCCGACGTATACCAGCACCCCTCCAATGATTAGAATGATAAGCAGAAGAATTAGAACGCCAGTCATATTGCCTCCTGGAATACAGGTCAGACTTCAATGTCTGCAAGTTTATTCATAGCAATATAGCCTAAGATAATCAGCAGCAATGACACTCCCAATGCGATATACCCGCAAATTCCGCTGCTTTCCTGAAAGAATTCCATCATGTATGGACGGTTCACCAGGTAAAGAACGCCAATCACAAGCAACGGCATGAAAGCAAGAAACCTGCCAGAGTACATTACTTGTGTGGTCAGGACCCTGATTTCGCCTTTAATTCTTACCCTTTCACGGATAGTATACGAAATGGTGTCCAAAATTTCTGCCAGGTTGCCGCCTACTTCGCGTTGCACGTTGATAGCAGTGATGATTAAATCCAGATCATCGCTGGGAATACGGTGTAGCAAGTTTTCCAGCGCCTTTTCCATAGATACACCCAGCTGCATTTCCTGCACAACGCGGCGGAATTCATCACTGATGGGAGAAGGAAGCTCCTTACTTACAGAATCCATTGCCTGCATTGTGGAATAACCCGCTCGCAGTCCATTCACCACCAGGTTTAACATATCGCTCAACTGGTCATTAAACCGGACCAGCCTGCGCCTTTTTTGGCTGTTCACATACATGCCAGGCAGGAAGAAACCAAGCACCCCGCCAGCAATAGCCAGGACAATGGATCTGTTTCCCAGGAAATACCCAAACAAACCAATCAGGACAACCAAAATGACCAACAGAGCCAGGTATTCGCCGCTTTTCATCTTAATATCAGCCTGCGAAAGGTTCCTGCGAATCTTTTCTCCAAGGCTTGAACCAGCTACCCTCTGGTCGATCCAGGCGGTTAATCTGTCTGTGCTTTGATTACGCTCTTCAACAGGGATGGTCTTATCTGCATACTTCTCCAGGCGTTCATCAACCAGCGATCTGTCTCGCCGCACCGAAACTGCAATGCCAATGATCAGCAGGAGCAGTGCAAGAAAACCGCCGACACCTATTATGAGAAGTGGACTGAGGTTCATTCATTTACCTTTGGCTATCTTCGTACACCAATCCCGAATATGCTTGGAGGCAGATTGATGCCTGATGCTTCAATCTTCTCCATGAACTTGGGCCGCAAACCGGTTGGGCGGAGTCTGCCAAGAACCTGCCCATTGTCAATTCCGGTTTGTTCAAAAGCAAACAGCTCGGTCATAGTAATAATGTCGCCTTCCATGCCGACAACTTCTTGAACGGAAGAAATCTTGCGGGTACCATCGCGCAGCCTCTCCTGGTGCACAATCAGGTCAATGGCAGATGCTACTTGCTCACGAATTGCCCGCACGGGTAATTCCATGCCTGCCATCATCACCATCGTTTCAAGGCGGGCCAGGGTGTCGCGCGCGCTGTTGGAGTGTAAGGTAGTCATTGAACCATCATGACCAGTATTCATCGCCTGGAGCATATCAATGGCAGCTTCATCACGAATTTCGCCTACGATGATCCGGTCCGGTCTCATACGCAAGGCGTTAACCACAAGCTGACGGATTGTGATCTCGCCTCTATTTTCAATATTTGGGGGGCGCGATTCCAGGGTAACGACATGCTCCTGTCGTAATTGGAGCTCGGCTGCATTTTCGATGGTAACAATGCGTTCGTCAGCCGGGATGAACCCTGAAAGGATATTCAGAAGGGTAGTTTTCCCAGAACCGGTACCACCGGAAATGACAATGTTTAACCGGGAAGCCACACAGGCTCTTAAGAACTCTATCACTTCAGGGGTGGATGTACCAAATTCTACCAGCTGGTCAACTGTGATGGGATCGCGCGCAAATTTACGGATGGTGATCACAGGCCCGACCAGGGAGATGGGTGGAATGATCACATTGACACGGGAACCATCCGGCAGGCGGGCATCAACATAAGGGCTTGATTCATCCACCCGGCGTCCAATGGGTGCAACGATGCGGTCAATGATCCGCATGACATGGGCGTTAGATTCAAAACTCAACGGCACACGGTAGATTTTGCCTTTACGCTCAATATAAATGTTTTTAGCACCATTTACCATCACCTCGGTTATAGAGTCATCTTCCAGCAGGGGCTGGATTGGTCCTAGACCGAGGATTTCAGCTGAAATCTGTTCAAAGAGGCGGTTCCTCTCAGGCCGCGTCAAGATGATATTTTCTTCATTGAGGATCGATTCAAACAATTCCTGGATCGTGACCCTTACATCATTAGTTTTTGTCACGTCCATCCCTGGATCCAGACCGGCAATCAGCTTGTTCTGCACCCTTGTTTTGAGGTCCTGGTAAGTGTCCTGCCCGATTGAGGAGGGTGGTGCGCTGATACGGCGTGCTTGCAGGGAAGGAGGTTGAACTGGGGATTTTACAGGTTGTACTGGCGTAGAAGGGGTCTCGCCAGAAGTCCGAACTTCACCGTTTTGAATTCTTTTAAGGATGGACATAGAAGATCTCCTGCAATACCCCGGTTATAGAGTCCCTTCCTGGCTGCCAAGTTTCTGTTTTACAAGGTCAGCGAGGGTAGCCATACTGCGGATAAAGGGATGTGCTTTATTTTCCAAATAAAGCGGCACTCCCCGGTTTATAGAATTACTGATGAAACGATCATCAAGGGGAATAGATAGGACGACATCCTGTTTCAGGTTGCTCGCAATACGGTCTGGCATTATCATAACCCTGCGGTCAAATTTGTTTAGGATGAACAGAATTCTAGATCGGGAAATCCCCAGGGCATCTGCAAGAGCCAGGAAAGTGCTGGCATTCTTGATTGCTGGGATATCCTGTGTTGTGACAAGCAAGATTACGTCGGCAACATCCAGCGCAGTTTGCACTGCATCGCACAGATACGGGGTTGTATCAATAATGATGTAGTTGTACAGGTTCCGCATATAAGTTAACAGTTTGCCAAACTGATCACCTGTCACTTTTTCTGCCAGCTCTGGCCTCGGCGGTGCAGCCAGGATATACAAACCGGTTTTTTCCTGGCGGGTAATTACCTCGTCAATGATTTCCGGATCCAATTCTTCTGAGTGGACGGTTAAATCCAGGACTGAGTTTTTCACCTGTTCATTCAGGAAAACAGGAATATCTCCATACTGCATGCTGCTGTCCACGATCACCACTCTATTAGCCGATGCATCCAGCGCTAAACCAAGGTTTGTGGCAATGGATGTGCAGCCTGTTCCACCCTTTGGGCTGTAGATGGTGATGATTTTGCCATTAACTGCCTGCGGGCTAAAACCTGTTACCCCGGGGGCTGAGGCTAGCTGCAAATTCAGGTTGTACTTGGACTGTTCTTCCCTGGCAAGGTCGCCGGCACGGTGGACGGCTAAGGTCAATTCATCAATGGTGGGCGGTTTAACCAGAAAATCGCGCGCTCCAACCAGCATTGCCCGCCGCATATATTGCAAATCATTTTGTACGGAGAGGATAATCACCTGACAGTATGGGACTTTTTTGCGGATCCCTTCAGTAGCCTGAATGCCGTCCATATCCGGCATGTTGATATCCATCACGATTACATCAGGCTTCAGCCGTGCTGCCAGTTCGATGGCTTCATATCCACCCCGGGCTTCACCCACTACTTCAATAGCAGCATCAAATTTAAGCAACCTTTTCAGGTTCTCCCGAGTTTCGGTGATGTCATCGACCAACAGGACCTTAATTTTATCCTGAGGTGCCATAACTCTCTCCGTTAGAGCATTTTATTGTCTGCATAGTAGGCACTATTGCCCATTTTCTAACGATGGGTAGATCATCTCATCAACCCTGGGTTGAATCCCGTAAGGGAGTTTGGCAGGGTATGGAATACCGTACTGCTCCATAAGGAATTGGAGTGTAACCGCTTCGGTCGGAATACGCTGGTCATCACCTGCTCCCCTTAAAGCCAGGTTCAACTGTGCTCCTGAAAGCATCAGGTAATTCAGGGTAACAGCATCCTGTGGTGAAACAATCAAGCTGATAATATCGGGATTTCCATACTCAGGGGAAACTGTACCTTCACCTTCTCCTTCCGGCGCTGGAGTTGGAGTCGGTGCGGGACCCATTACCAGTTCACCCTCCGGGAAATTGCCAACCCAGAGTACAACCACATCCTGGATGAGTGTCTGGCTGATCAAGCGCGGGCGCTGGGCTTCGGAGGGAATAACATACAACGCCTGGTTGAGGGTGGTATCAATTACTGTCCGGCCCGTCATCCCACTCACCAATTCACCGCCCTGGATAACTGCCGTGCCCAGGTTCGCTTCGCCCAGAGGACCGCCTGGAAGCAAAATGACGCCTGAATTATTCGGCAGGATCGTCTGGAACTCAGCATCCATATCAACCAGAAGGAGTGAACCAATGATATTTACATGGTCACCAGGCTGGAGCGCATATGCAACGGAGGTCAACCGGCTGATTGGAATGGACACGGCAACCATACCGCGTGGAATGAGGTAGGAGGCATACGAGCCGGCAGGCGAATCAGTGATCAGTGCTGGTGTCAGGGGGGTTCCTTGTGCCAGGTCAAATTTTGCCCGCTTGTCCAGAATGTTAACGACCTGGTCTTCGGTAAAGAATAATCCCTCGGTAAGGCTGGCGCGTGGGTATTCCACAAATAAGATCAGGTCTTGTGAAATTTGGGTGCCGTGCGTTACTGGCTGTGCCAGGACAGCGATCTTGACCAGGTCAGTAGCAGGGATAGGTGTGGGTTCACTGCTGGCTGAAGGAGAGGGAAAGAGTTGATCCCTGAGCAGCACTACGGCTGCAACCACCAGCAGAATAAGCAATAAGGCAACTAAAATGAAAATGCGTCCTGTTTTTCTTCCACCTGCAGCCATAGCATCCTCCTTGGGATTGGAGATTCATTCCTAATCGGTATTATATAACAAATCAATATTATGCAACCAACGTGCCACTTAACAAAACAGTATACTTAATAAGAAAAAGCTCTGCACCAGGCAGAGCTTTTTCTCAACGTTTTTCAGGTCAGGTTAGATTGCACTTACAATGTTGCTGAATACGTTACCAATCGTTGGGCCAAGAATCGCAAGAATAACTATCACAACGATAGCAACCAAAACAAGAATTAACGCGTATTCAACAAGACCCTGTCCTTTTTCTTTCGGTGCAAATAACATGTCAAATTCCTCCTTTCCTTTGAAATCGTACAATTTGTATTATAGACATTTCCAAAAAAAATCAAGCAAGTCACATTACAAATACCTTACAGCAGGTGGAGAAAAGCAACCCCAGAATTTCTTGATATGCGTTTCCTTAATTTTGCTATAATGTAGATGTCGTCAATAAACTTTTTCCGAGTATTTAGGAGGACTAATGAGCGACTTGTTTAACAAGGTTACCGAAGACCAGGATTTCTTGAAGAAATTAATCTCAAAAATTCCTGGGTTTAAAGGTTATGTTGAACGTGCAAACAGGCGAGCTGCAGATAAACTGCTTCGCTCTACGGTTGCTGAGCGATATGAGGAACAATGGCAGCGGATTTCTGCCTTGCAGCGCGACCTTATTTCCCAAGGTGAAATCGGCTTAATCGATGATCTCGAATCAGCAGCGATTAAATTCCGACAATTTATTGACCGGGTGCGGACTGCTTCTTACGGCTATTCCAGTTTCTTTGAAGCAACAAAAGTGGTGGAAGAAGAACTTGCCAAGGTATATGAATATGACCTGGCGTTGCTGGATATGGTCGAAGAGGTAAAGCACGGCATCGACAATATTGAAATATCCATCGGAACCGATGGGTTGCCAGCTGCGATCAGGTCGCTCATCAGCCTGGCCCAGCGCTGCGTGGATGCTTTCAACCGCCGTGGAGAAGTAATGCGCGGCGGAACTGAAGAAGAGAAGTAAAGAACCTTTAAATAGGGTAATGGAGAAAAACGATGGCCAGAATATTTGATGTTGTTGAATATCCAAGCGAAATGGCAGATGAGTTGGTACACCGGTTCCCGGAGACAGGTGTAGCAGATTTGCGCATTGGTTCCCAGGTGATCGTCCGTGAATCACAGCGCGTGATCTTCTTTCGTGACGGGAAAGCCCTGGATACTTTCGGGCCTGGACGCCACACCATTGTTACTGCAAATATTCCCAAACTGATTGACCTGATTGGAAAAGCTTTCAACGATCGGACGCCATTCACTGCTGAAGTGTACTTCGTCTCAATGAAAGAATTTGCAGACCGCAAATGGGGCACTCCCCAACCGATCATAGTACGCAACCCCGGCATGGGAATCGGTGTAGCCTTGTTGCAGGGTTTTGGCAGTTACAGCGTTCAAATCGCCGACCCGCAGCAGTTTGTTACCCAGATCGTTGGCGCGCAAGGTATTTACCGCATGGCAGATATTGAGAACCGTCTGCGTGCGATGTTGCTCTCTAAGCTGCAGGATCTCTTAGGCGAAACCACAGCCAAGCAAAGTGTGGTCGAACTAATTGGTTTGACAGAAGAACTAGGTACTGGCGTACGCGCGAAGGCACAGGATGACTTTGCCGCCATAGGTATGCTTCTTAAGTCATTTTACATTTCCAACCTGAAGCCAGCAGAGAAATCTCTGGAAGAATTAAAGCAAATGGGCGTGCTCGATATGAACACCTACACCCAGCTGCAGGTTGCCGATGCAACCCTGGCTGCTGCACAGAACCCCTCAGGTGGTGCAGGTTTAACTGCCGGGATTGGTGCAGGCGTAGGGCTTGGTGGTGTGATCTCCCAAACCCTTCAAGGCATGGGCGCTTCAAACCAAGCATTGGGGCAAGGCGCAGCAGCACCAGCTGCCGGTGGTGGGGCAGTTTCCGGTGATGTGATGACTCCTTCAGAAGCCGCAGCAGTCTTAAAAGTCTCCGAAGAAGATGTCATGGCTGCAATTAATGCCGGTGATCTGAAAGCCAGAAAAATTGGCAGCGCTTACCGAATTAGCAAGCAATCCCTGGATGAGTTCCTGAAAGGGTAGGAACAGCCAAAAAAGAAACATGATACAGCCCGAATTAACCCGGGCTGTATTTTTTGACTATACTTAATCTGTTGTTGCATTGCGATCGATAACCCTTATTTCAGTATGAAGGCGGAGACAAATGCGGCTGCATGAGTATCAAACCAAGACGATCTTCAGGAAGTATGAAATACCAACCCCGCGTGGAAAAGTAGCCACCAACGCAGGTGAGGCAAAATTGCTGGCAGAAGAGATCGGTGGGCCGGTTGTTGTTAAAGCACAGGTGCTGGTAAGCGGACGCGGAAAAGCCGGCGGGATAAGGCTGGCAAAAAGTCCAAAGGAAGCTGAAGAGCTGACCTCATTAATCCTGGGGAGGGAGATCAAAGGATTTCCAGTTAATAAAGTGCTGATTGAAGAGGCAGTTATCTTTACCCAGGAAGTCTACATTGCTATTACACTTGATAGAGAAGCAGGTCTTCCAATCCTGATCACATCTGGTTCGGGCGGGATAGATATCGAGGAAGTGGCACTGCGGTCTCCCGAAAAAATACTCAAGCAGCACCTCAACCCGCTGCTCGGTATCCAGGATTTCCACGCCCGCCTGGTTGCAGTGAATATGGACTTACCGCATCCATTCTGGCGTCAATTTGCCCAAATCTTATCAGAAACCTGGAAGGCTTTCCGAGAGCATGATGCCATCCTGGTTGAGATCAATCCGCTTGTCCTGACATCTGACAATCGCATGATTGCCCTGGATGGGAAAATGGTTATTGATGATAATGCCCTTTTCCGCCAGGTTGAATTGGCTGAATACCGCTGGATTGAAATGGAAAACTCGATTGATACAGAAGCGCGGAAATTCGGTCTATCTTATATCCCGTTTTCAGGAACGGTGGGATGCATGGTGAACGGCGCAGGCCTGGCTATGGCTTCGATGGATCTGATAAAGAATTTCGGAGGAGAACCAGCCAACTTCCTGGACATTGGCGGAGGAGCGAGCGCCGAAAAAGTAGGGGCAGCACTGCGGATTATCCTTTCAGATGTTCATGTCAAAAGCATTTTAATCAATATATTCGGCGGGATCACCCGCTGCGATGAAGTTGCCAGGGGGATTGTCAGCGCAATGCACCTGATCGATACCCAAGTGCCAATCGTTGTCCGCCTGGCAGGTACGAATGCTAAAGAAGGGATGCAGATCCTGGCATCCCAAAACCTGGTCCTGGCAGAAAGCTTGAGTGAAGCTGCCAGGCTGGCTGTTGGGTTATCTCAGCGGGAGTGATATGAGCATTTACATCGGTAAACATACGAAAATCTTGATCCAGGGCATTACAGGCAATGAAGGGTTATTTCACACCCGGCAGATGGTCCAGTTTCCTGTACCTGTTGTGGCAGGCGTTACTCCGGGCAAAGGTGGAGAATGGGTGCTGGATGGAAAAGTACCGGTATTTGACTGTGTGCGCACAGCTGTTGAGGTTAGCGGAGCCAATACCAGCGTAATTTTTGTGCCTGCCCGGTCGGCGCAAGATGCAATTCTGGAAGCTGTTGATGCCGGTATCAAGCTGATCTTTGTCATCACCGAAGGGATACCGGTGCAGGATATGGTACGGGTGAAGTGGATTCTGCAGCAAAATGAAGTTGTCCTGATCGGGCCAAACAGCCCGGGCATGCTAATACCAAAACAAGCAAAGATTGGCATCATCCCGGGTGACATTGCCATTCCAGGTAATGTTGGTGTTGTTTCCCGTTCAGGCACCCTGACCTACGAAGTCGCTCACCTGCTGAAACAAGCCGGGATCGGGGTGAGTGTCTGCCTGGGTATTGGGGGAGATCCGGTTTTGGGTACGGGCTTTTCTGAAGTACTGGATCAACTTGAGCATGATCCGGATACTGAAAAAGTGGTATTGATTGGTGAAATCGGCGGGCAGGAAGAACAGAAAGCAGCAGAGATGATCGCCAAGGGTTATAATAAACCCGTTGTGGCGTTCATCGCCGGGCAAACGGCTCCGCTTGGGGTGAGGATGGGTCATGCTGGAGCCATTATAGAAAGGGGCAGCGGATCCGCGCAGGATAAAATCGCGGTTCTAGAATCATCTGGAGTAAAGGTAGCCCGGCTGCCGGAAGAAATTCCCGACTTGCTGATGTAAGCTATTTGGAAGCCGTACACAAATTAGATTACTGGTGAAATAAATAATCCCTCCCTGATCGGCGAGGGATTATTTCAGGCTCAAATCAAATACAAGATAATCTAAGGATAATCCGCTATTATCGTGTAAAGAAGCGTGCTGGCGGATTATTTTTTATGCTTGTCTATGTATTCTACAGCATCAGAAACAGTCTTGATATTTCGAGCTTCTTCGTCTGCAATCGCAAGATCAAACTTCTCGCAAAAGCCATCAATCAAAAAGAACTGGTCCATTGAATCTGCGTTCAAATCCTCAATGAACCGGGTATCAATTTTAACTACTTCCGGGTCACATTTCATCACATCAATGATTACATCCCGAACCTGTTCAAATGTGTCTGCCATAAGTTTTCCTCCGATAGTTAACTGTGTAAAATGTAATGGTAGCTTCAAATTCTGTCAAGTGCTGCGAGGAAGATTAATGAATCCTTGACAATCTTTTGACAGCCAGATTCTCTCTGGTATACTCTAAAACACAAAACCATCTATTTGGTTTCGAAAGCAGGCAAAATGCCCGACAACTCGATCCTTCCAACCCGGAAAGCAGACCACATTAAGATCAACCTTCAAGAAGATGTATCCTCTTCTCAAAGTTCAGGCTTTGATCTGTACCGTTTTGAACATAATGCTCTTCCAGAGATAGACCTTGACAGGGTTAACACCAACCTCGATCTGTTTGGAAGGCGGTTAAATGCCCCAATATTGATCTCATCAATGACCGGCGGAACTGCAGCTGCGTTTGAGATCAACCGGAAGTTAGCCCTTACCGCTCAGAAGTACCGGCTTTCCATGGGTTTGGGTTCGCAAAGGGCAGCTCTTGAGGATGCAGATATTGAATTCACCTACCAGGTGCGGGAATATGCCCCAGATATTTTGCTTTTTGCCAACATTGGGGCTGTGCAGCTGAATTATGGCTACAATATTGATCGCTGTCTTCGGGCAGTGGAAATGGTACAGGCGGATGGTCTTTACCTGCACCTGAATTCTTTACAGGAAGCCTTACAACCGGAAGGTGAAACCAGGTTCTCAGGATTACTCAGCAAGATCGAGTTCATTTGTCAAAGTCTGCCTGTTCCAGTTGTGGTTAAAGAAGTGGGTTGGGGCATTTCCGGTAAGGTGGCAAAACGGTTGCAGGAGGCAGGAGTGGGGGGAATTGATGTTGCTGGTGCAGGGGGGACTTCGTGGTCGCAAGTGGAGTATTTCCGCATCAATGATAAAAACCGGAAAAAGCTGGCAGGTGATTTCAGAGATTGGGGAATTTCTACCGCAGAATGCCTGGAACAGATCCAAAGAGATGCGCCGGGAATGCTGGCATTTGCTTCTGGTGGAATAAAGAATGGGCAGGATATTGCCAAGTCCATCAGGCTTGGAGCATCCCTGGTTGGGGTCGCTGGGCCTTACTTGCGGGCTGCAGCAGCTTCTGAGGAGGATCTTGACCAGTTTTCAGAATATCTTATTCAAGGTTTGCGCATAACCATGTTCGCAACAGGCAGCAGCTCGCTGGAGGAACTAAAAAAAACTACTCTCGTCAAGCAGGGAGAGCACACCTGTGAAATCTAAAGAATGGATTACTGAATTACTGACAGCCATTGATGAAGAATTGAAAAAACAGGTTTACCGCCTTCCAGCTGGAGAAATGCGGGATATGCTCTCATACCATTTGGGTTGGTTTGGAGAAGGAAACAGTATAACAGCCCAGGGAAAGCGGATACGCCCGCTGCTCACACTTTTGACTTGTGCAGGTACTGGTGGAAACTGGCAGTATGCCTTACCGGCTGCGGCAGCAGTAGAACTTGTTCATAACTTTTCCTTGATCCACGATGATATTGAAGACAACTCCGATCTGAGGCGAGGCAGGAAGACTGTCTGGAAATTGTGGGGGATAGCCCAGGCAGTCAATGCAGGGGACCTGATGTTCACTCTTTCTAGAATCAGCCTTATGGACCTTTCAGGATCTATCCCTGCAGACAGAGTCTTGAAGGCTGTATCGTGCCTTGACCATTCATGCGAATCGCTGACATATGGCCAGTTCCTGGACCTGGATTATGAAACTCGGAAACAAATCAGCATCGAAGATTACTGGAAAATGATATCCGGTAAAACAGCTGCCCTGACTTCCTGCAGCGCAAAAATGGGAGGACTGGTTTCAGGAGTTGATCAGGGCAGGCTTGGCGCCCTGGCTGGGTATGGGCAGCACCTGGGACTGGCTTTCCAGGTGGTTGACGACTGGCTGGGGATTTGGGGAGATGCCGTTATGATTGGCAAATCTACCGACAGCGACCTGGCGAGTGGAAAGAAAACCTTGCCAGTTATTTTTGGATTGGAAAAAAGCGGTGAATTTGCTGATATGTGGCAGCATGGGATTGGTGTTCCAGAAGCATCCCAGGCACTGGCAGGAAAGCTGGAAGCACTCGGCGCACAAGAGTACACATTACAGCAGGCAGAAACCCATACCCAAAAAGCATTGTATATGCTTGAAAAGGCAATTCCTGACCCGGAAATTCTACAAATTTTGAAAGATCTTACATTTGACTTGTTATCAAGGAAAAAATGACAAAGGAGGCTGGTATGCCAAAAGAAAATGATGCTGTTTATAAAGCTGCTGAGTTGATTACCGATAAAGAAGTAGACTGCGACCTGTTAGAAAAGGCGACACGTAATATCCTGATTGCCATCGGTGAAGACCCCGAACGGGAAGGATTGAAACGCACACCGGAAAGGGTTTCGCGCATGTATGATGAGCTGCTGTCAGGTTATCGCGCTGATCCGTTTAAACTTGTGAACCAGGCCTTGTTTGAGGTTGGTTATGATGAAATGGTTATTGTCCGCGATATAGAGTTTTACAGCATGTGTGAACATCACATGCTGCCATTTATTGGCAGGGCACACGTTGCCTACATTCCGCAGGGTAAGGTAATCGGCCTTTCAAAGATTCCCAGGATTGTGGATATGTTCTCCCGCAGGCTGCAGGTACAGGAAAGGTTGACCCGCCAGGTGGCCGAGTTTCTGGATGAACTGCTGCACCCATCCGGGGTAGCAGTTGTGATGGAAGCCATGCATATGTGCTCAATGATACGGGGTGTCCGCAAACACGATGCACGCATGACCACATCTGCCATGCTGGGAAGTTTCCGCATTAATATGGCATCCCGCATGGAATTCCTGGATAATATCTCACGCGGTTCAGAAGCATTGCATTTCTAACAGGGTAATTACTAAAATCCGTCTGCACAATAGTTTGCTGCAGACGGATTTTGTTTTTTGATAACTTTCTTCTATTCTTTCATGATGTAGAGAATGCCGATTGTTTTAGGCCCGCAATGGCTGGATACAGTTGCCCCTGCCTGCGTGATGCAAATTTCTTCAATTTCTGCAATATCTTCTAGTTTTTGTTTGATATAAAATGGGTCAATCCCGCCTCCGCTATGGGTGATAAAAACCCGGTGAAGGTCGATTCTGTCCAGGTTTTGCCTGAACCCATCGATCATCGTATCCATTACTTTCTTACCGGTTCCTCGCAGCTTCTGGCGTACTCCTAAGGTTCCATCCTGACGCACCTCAATAATGGGATGAATACTTAACAGGCTGCCCATCAGGTTTTCCATGGCTGAACATCGCCCGCCTTTATGGAGGTATTCTAGTGTATCAATCATGAATGAAGAATTAACCCTGGGAATTAAAGACATTACATAATCATAAATCTCATCTAGCGCTGCGCCCTGATTTCTTTTTTCTGCTGCAGCCAGAACCAATAAGCCTATCCCGGTGGAAAGGTTTTTTGAATCAATGATCCTGATGTTCCTTTCCGGTAACGCTTCTGCAGCCAGGATCGCATTCTGATTGGTGGCTGAAAGAGAGGAACCTATGCTGATGAAAAGGATATCCTCGGGGTAGCTGCTAAAAAAGTTGATGAATTCCGCTACAGATGGCGCTGCAGTTTTAGGCAGCTGACCTGATTTGCCTACTTCTGCGTAAAGCATCTCCGAGGTAAGATCACCTCCGTCAATGAATGTCTGTTCATTGACGAAAACAGAGAGAGGAATTACACCAATGTCAAATTTCCGTGGTAATTCATGCCCCAGATCGGAGACACTATCCGTTAGAATATGAACCATATTAACCTCGCATCATTACTTGAATATTTAATTATATCTGAGTTGGAAAACTGTGAATAGGAATAACCCTGAAAAACTACTGCTCTTTGATATTGACGGTGTGCTTCTGAATAACCTGGGGTACCGCGGAGCATTTGCGCAATCGCTTGAGTATTACCTGGGTAACGCAGGTGTAGCCGAGTGGCTTCCCGGGCCGCATGAATTAGGCGCTTTCTTTGAATCCACTGGGGTTACAAGCGAATGGGACATGATTCCGATTGTACTGGCTGTTACTTATGAAATGCTGATGCAAAGAAGATGCCCGCCAGACAGCGTGCAAACCCGCGAACAGCTTGAGGCCTATTTTCGTGAATTAGGGATCAATCACTCCGTAGACCTGGCGCCAATGCTGGATAACCTTACCCCTGAACTGGGAAAGGAGAAGCTGGCTGCAACCCATCTCTTCAACTTGTATAAAGATGAGTTATTGCCAGTGCAGAATTTCTTTCCTCTTCTGCATAAACGAAAAGCTTTCGAAAGCCTTTTGCGGGACACACGTGATCATTTGGGATGCCAGATCACACGCCAATTCCAGAACAGGGTAATTGGGAGCAAACGGTTCGAAGAGGTTTACAACATGGAAGCGCCATTTCCCTGCGAATCGACGCTTCAGGAATTAGACCAGGTGAACCTATCAGAGCCTATGCACGACCAATTGTTCACAAAAGTGAGAGCTGGCGAAATTGGTGCATGCCTGATGACTGCCAGGCCAACATATCCACCCAAAGAGCTGGTTCTTGATAGAGCCGGGTACTCTCCAGAAGGTGAAACTGCCGTAAAGCTGCTGAAAATGGAATGGCTTCCCTTGATAGGATATGGCAGGTTAAGGACAATAGCCAGCCAGAAGGGAATGATTCCTGACAAAATCCTGAAACCTTCACCATTCCAGGCGCTGGCTTCCATTCATGCCGCCGCTACTGGCAATGAATATGAATCCCTGGTTTTTGCCTGGGATATTCTTTTTGGCCAAGGAAGCCCTGATGGACTAGCTGGCCAGGTTGAAGTTCATGTATTTGAGGATTCTGTTGTTGGATTACGGTCATGCATGACCGCAGCAGATATCTTACGTCAATATGGGATTGAAGTAGATTTGCATTTATGGGGTATTTCAAAGCATGCCAGAAAAATGGAAGTGCTGCGCGAGAAGGGAGCCAGGATATCACCAGATATAAATACTGCTTTAGAGCAGGTAATTCATTAGAACCAGCCTCGTTTCCTGAAGAACAATAGCATTACTGCTATGATCAGTAGCGAAATGATCCATACCATCGGGTAACCAAATTTCCACGTTAATTCGGGCATAAAACGAAAATTCATTCCGTATACTCCTGCCAGGAACGTGATTGGCAGGAAGATGGTGGACACGATGGTTAAGGCTTTCATAACATTGTTGAGCTTCAGCGATGTCGAGGAAAGGTAGATTTCAAGCGCGCTGGAGACAAGATCCCGGATGGTTTCACTCATATCCTGGATACGCACCAGGTGATCGTAAATATCGCGGAAGTAGATTTGTGATTGTTTATCGATTTGCGGGAATTCATCCCTGCTCAGCTTGTTGATCACCTCACGCTGGGGTGCAATGATCCGGCGCAAAGCCATTACACCGTGTTTCAGCGCAAGGATTCTTTCAAGGGTTTCAGGTTTGGGAGTTTCAAGCACATTATCCTCAAGTTGGTCGATCTCCAGTTCCATCTCATCCAGGATTGGGAAGTATTCGTCCACAACAGTGTCAAGAAGCGCATGGCAGAGGAAATCAGAGCCAAACTGGTATACCCTGTTGTCCCGATGGATGCGCTGGATGAGGGAATTAATAGCAGTCAGATTCTCTTCTTGATGAACCGTGACCAGGAAATTCTCTCCAAGATAAATATTTAACTCGCTGGTTTCCATATCCCTGAAGTCCTCTCCAGGATGGACAGCATGCATAATGAGAAAGATGTAATCCCCAAAATCATCTACCTTTGGCGGCTGGTAACCTACACTCTGGCAGTCTTCAATTGAAAGGGGATGGAAATTGAAGAGATTTGACAGGATATCTTGAATTTCATCTGCCTGCGGGTTGGAAATATTGATCCACAAGAGACCCTTCTTCCCAGAAATGGCTGTCCTTATCGAAGGCTGGTCATGCAATTGCTGGATTTGACCGGATTCAGAAAAGTACAATGAATGAATCATGTAATCCTCTTTAACCAGAATGTCTACTATGAATTATAAGCAGAAACTCTTTTTCGGGCTGCCATATCCAAGTGTTGTAAATATGTTGTATACTACTTGTGGACCAATCCACGCTGAAGTATTAAAATTCTGTACAGGAGGTGAAAATGGCAGAAACGAAAGAATCATGCGTTAAGCCAACCCAGGGTCCAATTGCTGCAGCAATGGAACCCGCCGGCGAATTAATTGTTGAAAAAGTGAAGGAGGCACCAAGAATGGTAGCTACAGCAGGAAAGCCAGCACCCGATTTCGAGTTAACTGCATTTGTGGATGGTGGCTTTAAGAACATCAAACTGTCCGATTACAAGGGGAAGTGGATTGTCATCTGCTTCTATCCCGGTGATTTCACCTTTGTCTGACCGACTGAATTGTCGGCAGTTGCCGTCAAATATGGTGAATTAAAAGCGTTAGGTGTAGAAGTATTGGCAATCAGTGTTGACAGCAGGTTCGTGCACAAGATCTGGCAGGAAGAGGAATTATCCAAGATGGTGCCTGGCGGTGTTCCCTTCCCGATGCTGTCTGATGCTGGCGGCAGGGTTGGCGAAGTTTATGGTGTGTATGATGAAGCGGCTGGTGTGGATATCCGCGGCAGGTTCATCATTGATCCTGACTTTGTCATTCGAGCGATGGAAGTCATGACCCCGGAAGTGGGTCGAAATGTAGCCGAATTGTTACGCCAGGTTAAGGCATTCCAACATGTACGCGCCACAGGCGAAGTTACTCCTTCTGGTTGGACGCCCGGCAAGCCCACTTTAAAACCCAGCCCTGCCCTGGCAGGCAAGGTATGGAAAGAGTGGACTCCCGATAAAGCGTTCTAAAAACGAATCGAATTTACTTCAGCGTTAAACGGGTTGCTTTTGCAGCCCGTTTAAATTTCCGGTATACTGGTCGCTGGAGGAAGAACAACATGGCAGTTCTCACCATTGAACAGATACGGGAAGTAATAACTGGTTCGTTCCAGGTGGACAAATCAACAGGGATTGAAGGAATTGCGCAATTTTCTTTGCGGGATGCTGTGGATCAATCCTGGGCTTTACAAATAAAAGACCAGCAAGTATCCGTTGAACAAGGAACCGATCCAAATGCTGCTGTAACGATTTCGATGACCAGCCAGGATTGCATTCAGTTATTTGAGGGAAAACTAGATCCTGCCAAGGCATTCATGCAAGGCAGGATCAAACTTACGGGGAATTTGGCTTTTGCGATGAAACTGATCAGCTTATTCAATTTAGGCCAGAGCTAATACCAACCCCAGGTCTCAGCTGCACCACCATCTTCCATCATACTGTAGTCCCACATTTCCATCCCCAATTCCAGGTTGACGGGTCGCTGCAAAATTTCTTCAGCTTTTTCTCTGGTCTTTTCGAGCATGTGCGGACCGTATGGGCAATAGATGGTGGTCAAAATCATCTTTATTTGGGCATCTTCCGGATTGATCACTACTTCCCTGACCAGGCCCAGCGCAATAATGTCCAGGCCGATTTCAGGGTCTTTTACCTCGCGCAACCCTTCGCGCAATAATTCAGTTAATTCAGGTTCATTTTCTTCCGATTGCCAGTGGGCAATATTTTCAGATTTATTCTCCTCACTCATTGGATGCCTCCAGGTCTTTGTGCGGAATCACAAATGAGCAGTGTTGGTCGCCCTGTAGGATGCAGTTGATCTTGCGTGCAGGGATGTTCAGGATGTTCGAGATAATTGTTTGGTCCAGGGTGCATACTTCCGGATGGGATTGGCCGACATGGTAATAAGGACAGGTAATTTCCCTGATGTAGTAGTTCTCATCATCCTTGTCCCATTCAATTACAAAACCTTCAGCAGTAAGGAATTCTTGCAGGATATTCAAACGCTCTTCCAGAGGTACGGAGTTTGCCCGTTTGCTTTGTTCGGATGAAAGGGTGTTCGCCATATTGAGGAAGATCTTGCGCACGGTCTCCTCAGGAAGCGTTTTCTTCAACTCTTCCAACAGCTGGTTTGTCAGGCGGAAATACCGGGTTGGGAAATGTTCCTGCCCGGCTTCGGTCAGGAAGTAAACCAGGCGCGGACGTCCCACGCCGTGACGTTCTTCTTCCCAATCTACCAATCCATCGTTTTCCAGCGAAGACAGGTGGTGGCGTACAGAAATTGGGTTAATCCCTACCGCTTCAGCCAGGTCCGTGATCGCTGTGCGTGGATTTTCCAGCAGGGTTTGCAAAATTCTCTCTCTCGTACTTTTCATTGGGTTTTTTCCTTGAGACAAGTATAGTAGAAACGATGAATTTTGTCAATATACTAGAATATTATAATAAATATTGACCATATTCAGCGAATGTGCTATAATGCGGGGCGAACAAAAAAGAGCATACATTTCGGGAGCGGGAATAATGTCTGGACTTGAAATTAAAAACTTGCATGTCAGTATTGAAGACAAGGAAATCTTGAAGGGTGTTGACCTGACCATTGATAAAGGTGAAGTCCATGCTATCATGGGGCCAAATGGTACAGGGAAATCAACTTTAGCGTATGCTTTAATGGGTCATCCAGCCTACACCATAACAGAAGGAGAAGTCTTGCTCAACGGGGAAAACATCCTGGAATTGGAAGCTGATGAAAGATCCCGGAAGGGTATTTTCCTTGCTTTCCAGTACCCGGTGGCCATCCCCGGGGTTACTGTAGCAAATTTTTTGCGAACCGCACTCAATGCCCGGCGTAAAGCAGTAAATCCTGACGACAAGGGGGTATCCCTGGTCGAATTCCGCAAGCTGCTGAAAGAAAAAATGGAGCTGTTGAAGATGGACAGCGCTTTTGCTGGAAGGTATCTCAATGATGGATTTTCCGGTGGTGAGAAAAAAAGGGCTGAAATATTACAAATGGCCACATTGCGGCCAGAGATCGCCATCCTGGATGAAACTGACTCGGGTTTAGATATCGATGCTCTGCGGATAGTATCTGAAGGTGTAAATGCTCTACGCGGACCTGACCTGGGTGTTTTATTGATTACCCACTACCAGAGGATCCTAAACTATATTAAGCCGGATTATGTGCATGTAATGCTGGGCGGCAGGGTAGTTGAATCGGGCGGTCCAGATTTGGCGCTGCATTTGGAAGAGCATGGGTATGACTGGGTGCGTGAAAAGTACAGCAATGGAGCTGCTGCCTGAACCGGCAGCACAAGGAGGCTGTAATGAGTAACGGTCAATCGTCCGATTTCCTTGAGAAGATCAGTGATTATAAATACGGGTTTACCGACCCGGATGTGTCAGTGTTTAAATCGCGAAAAGGGTTGGACCGCGAAGTTGTGCAAATGATTTCTGCCATGAAGCATGAACCCGAATGGATGCTTGAATTCAGGTTAAAAGCCCTGGAGCACTTCCGATCCCGCCCGATACCAGGCTGGGGCGCAGACCTCAGCAAGTTAAATCTGGATGATATTTACTACTACGTGAAACCAGCTGAAGCTGAAAGCAAGAGCTGGGATGATGTTCCCGAGACAATTAAGAATACCTTTGATAAGCTGGGTATTCCAGAAGCGGAGCAGAAGTTTTTAGCAGGTGTTGGCGCCCAGTATGAATCAGAAATGGTATACCACAGCATCCAGGAACACCTGGAGAAGCAAGGTGTAATTTTCCTGAGCATCGAACAGGGGCTGCAGCAACACCCTGATTTATTCAGGGAGTATTTCGGCACCGTCATCCCAATTGAAGATAATACATTCGCTGCTTTGAACAGTGCAGTTTGGTCCGGCGGTTCCTTTGTGTATGTTCCCAAGGGCGTAAAAGTGGATCTGCCGCTGCAGGCTTATTTCCGTCTAAATGTAGCCAATATCGGGCAGTTTGAGCGGTCTCTTATCATCGCTGATGAAGGCTCACAGGTGCATTATGTTGAAGGCTGCACAGCTCCCCAGTACACTACCGATTCGTTCCACAGCGGGGTGATCGAAATCGTGGTAAAGAAAAACGCCCGCGTCCGCTACACAACCATTCAGAACTGGTCAACTAATGTTTACAACCTGGTAACACAGAGGGCAAAGGTATTTGAAAACGGCACAATGGAATGGGTAGACTCTAATTTGGGCTCGAAAGTGACGATGAAATACCCGTCCTGTTACTTGATGGAAAGAGGAGCCCACGGCGAGATCCTTTCAATGGCATTTGCCGGAAATGGCCAGCACCAGGATGCAGGCGGAAAAATGCTCCATTTTGCACCCCATACCACCAGCAAGATCACTTCCAAATCGATCAGCAAAGGCAGCGGCAGGGCATCCTACCGCGGGCTGGTGAAAGTGTTTAAAGGTGCTGAGGGTGTCAAATCGAATGTGGTTTGCGATGCACTGCTCCTGGATCCGCATTCACGCTCTGACACTTATCCCTATATCGAAATTGATGAAGAGGATGTCACTATCGGCCATGAAGCATCTGTATCTAAGGTGGGTGAGGAGCAGCTTTTCTACTTGAAATCTCGCGGGATGAGTGAAGAAGAAGCCACAACCATGGTGGTTTCCGGGTTCATCGAGCCGCTGGTGAAAGAGCTGCCGATGGAATACGCGGTTGAAATGAACAGGCTGATCCAGCTGCAAATGGCGGGATCGGTAGGATAGGAGCAGAAGAACCATCATGATAGAGACCCCTACCATAATCACCCGCAGAAGGCGGCCTGCCTCAGTCATTGCCCCGGAATTTACTTTCAGTGAAGATCACATCCCGAATTTTAGCGATGACAAAGCGATTATTGAATACCGGCAGCAAGCCTGGCAGGCATTTCAAGCACTGACAATGCCGCTGACTACAGACGAGCCCTGGCGCAGGACAGATATCCATACCCTGCAATCGGACCGGTTCCAGCTGGCTGGGTTGAATAGCACAGACGGAAAAGAGAAAGTGCCAGCGCAACTTCTCAAGCCACTGGCAGGAAAATCCCACGGCGGTCAGATTATACTAAGCGCCTCAGGTGCTGCCAAATCCATCAGTGAGAACCTCGAAAAACAGGGGGTTGTGTTTACTGACCTGAAAACCGCAGAGGAAAAGCACCCAGGTTTGCTGGCGAAAGTAATGGGTAAGGTAGTATCACCCAATGAAGGAAAATTCGCAGCCCTGGCAGCAGCTTTATCCAGGACAGGCATCCTTTTGTATGTTCCCAGGCATGTGCAAATCGATACACCGCTTCACAGCCTGTTATGGGGACAGGGTACCGGGCTGGCATACCTGAGCCATATTTTGGTTTACCTTGAGGAAGGGGCAAGCGTGACTTATGTGCATGAATCAGCCTCGCCTGAGGCAGAAGCTGGCCAGATCATGCATGCCGGCATAGTTGAGCTTTTTGTCGGCCGTGAAGCTCATCTGGGTTTTGTCGAGTTACAGTCTTGGGGCCAAAATGTCTGGAATTTCAGCCACGAGCGGGCCAGGATTGAACAGGATGGATCCATTGATTGGATATTTGGGGCGATCGGCAGCCGGCTGACCAAGAACTTTTCTGAGCTTTCACTTGCCGGCAGGGGAGCAGTGGGCAAGATGTCGGGGTTCTACTTTACCAACAACCAGCAGCATCTTGACCATGATACGCAGCAGAACCACCTGGCTCCGCATACCACCAGCGACTTGCTTTTCAAGGGAGCCTTACTGGATGAAAGCCGTTCCGTTTGGCAGGGAATGATCTATGTTGCCCCTGATGCAGTAAAAACCGACGGGTACCAGGCTAACAGGAATATCGTGCTCAGCCGGAATGCCCGGGCTGATTCTATTCCGGGTTTGGAAATCCTGGCGGATGATGTGCGCTGTACTCATGGCGCTACCGTTGGAAAAATAGACCCTGAACTGGTTTTCTACCTTACCAGCCGCGGCATTCCTGAAAAAGAAGCCGAGAAACTTGTGGTTCAGGGATTCTTCGATCCAATTATGCAGCGTATTCCATTTGAAGGCGTGCGCGACCGTTTTCAGGCTGCCATCACAAAAAAGATGAAAACGATAATATGATATACTGATTTGATTAATTCTCTATGGAGAAGGAAATGGCATCCATGTCCTTTATGAAAGCACCAGAACCCGGGATTATTTTTGATGTTGGTGATACAGTCGAAGTATATTGTGACCACGAAAAAGACGGCGAGCGCATACGCGGCTGGCTGAAAGGCATTGTGGTGCAGGTAGACCCGAAAATGGTGGCTGTTCAGTTCAGGACAAATGTGTTCCTGACTGATGGCTGGATGGTACCAGACCATATCCTCTGGTATCCGGTCAATTCCCAGCACATCCGCTTTCCCCAAAAGAGAACCGGTAAGAAGGATCTACCCAAAGCAGCTTAAACCACAGGCAGGTAGTGAAAGTGAAATCCTATCGGGCTGATTTCCCTATTTTGATGCGAGAAGTTAAACCAGGGTTACCCCTGGTTTATCTTGATTCAGCTGCGACCTCGCAAAAACCTGAGGTTGTGATTACAGCCATGGATAATTATTACCGCAGCATGAATGCAAACATTCACCGCGGCGTGCACACCCTGGCTGAAGAAGCAACTGCAGCTTACGAAAGCGCGCGGGCGAAAATTAGCAGGTTCATCGATGCCGGGTCGACGCGTGAGGTCGTATTTACTCGCAACACGACCGAATCGATCAACCTGGTGGCTTATTCATGGGGCAGGAAATTCCTGAAAGATGGCGATGTAGTTATCCTGACAGAGATGGAACACCACGCCAACCTTGTTCCCTGGCAGATCCTGGCATCGGAAAAGAACATCAAGCTGGAGTTTATCCCTGTTAGCGATGATGGACTATTGGACCTGGCTGTATACAAGGATTTATTAAAACTCGAACCAAAGCTGGTCTCATTCACCCATATGTCGAATGTTTTGGGGACCATTAACCCGGCAAAAGAGATCATCGATTTAGCTCACCTGGCAGGTGCATTAGTCCTGGTGGATGCTGCCCAATCAGTGCCGCATTTTCCCGTCTCAGTTAAGGATCTCGATGCTGATTTCCTGGCATTTTCTGCCCATAAAATGTGCGGACCGACCGCAATCGGAGTCCTGTACGGCAAAGAAAACTTGCTCACCGCTATGCCTCCCTTCATGGGCGGGGGTGACATGATTCGCAAGGTTGCGCTGCGGTCCTTCTCTCCCAACGAACTTCCTTACAAGTTTGAAGCCGGTACACCAGCCATAGCCGAAGTGATTGGATTCGGAGCTGCCGTGGATTACCTTTCTGGCATAGGAATGGAAAACGTCCAGGCAGTCGAAGAAGAGCTGATTACTTATGCCATGGAGCAGGTGAGACAATTCCCGCAGATCAGTCTTCTTGGACCTTATGCAGGATCAAAGGGCGGGGTCCTTTCAATGGTTATGGATATTGCCCATCCTCACGACGTTGCACAGATACTGGACCAGCATGGGATTGCCGTCCGGGCCGGGCATCACTGCGCTATGCCGCTCCATACCCGCTTCCAGGTTCCTGCCAGCACACGTGCCAGTTTTTACCTGTACAACACACCAGAAGAAGTAGATAAGCTGATGGCTGCACTGGCGCATGTTATTAAACTATTCTCATGAGTTAACCGAATGGATGACCTTTACCGCGAAATAATCATCGAACGTTATAAAGATCCGCAGTATAAAAAAGAACTTGACCCTCATGATATCAGTTTTGAGGATGAAAATCCCCTGTGCGGAGACCATCTGCGTGTAGATTTAAGGGTTGATGAGACCGGCATGATCACTGATGCGGGTTTCAGCGGGCATGGATGCGCCATCAGTCAGGCTTCAGCTGACCTTCTGATGGAATCCATCATTGGGAAAAATATTGAAGAAGTGAAAAAGATGACCAAACAGGACATTCTTGACCTGCTGGGGATCGAACTGGGTCCAGTACGTTTGAAATGTGCGTTGCTATCGCTAAAGGTGGTGAAAGCCGGGGTGTATGGCCTGGGCGAAGCATCTGACGCACTGGTGGAGAATTGAGATGTCAGCAGAAAATGAGATCAAATATTTTCCAGTAGCCGGGTTGGATGAGATTGCCCCGGGTGAGCGCATCTTTGTCGAAATTAATAATGATCCGGTTGTAATCTTCAGGGTGGGGGATGCTTTTTATGCCATTAAAGATATGTGCACCCATGATCGTGGCCCGCTGGGCGATGGTGATCTTGACGGATTTGAGGTGGTATGCCCCAGGCATGGCGCCAGGTTCGACATCCGCACTGGAAAAGCAACGCGCCTGCCTGCCGTACGCGATACAGTGATGTACCCTGTAAGGGTTAATGACGGTCAGGTAGAAATAGGCTTGGCTGAATAAGAGCTAGAGGAAAGAAAAATGGCAGATAATGCTTCTGCCATTTTTTGTTTTAAGACGCAGGATTTATGACCCTGCCCAAGAAGAGGACAGAACCCGTTTTGTTATCTACAATCATAAAAATAAACGGTCGATCAATGTTTACTTTGAGGGGCTCGTCGATCGGCATCGACTCAATTCCAACCACCACTGCAGTAGCTGCAGCTGCCTCGGTTCCTGTCTCATCCACTTCGATAAATGCCTTATGCTGGACAGCCGAAATATAAAGGTCATGCGTACCATCCATTCCTGAAAAATCAGCAATGCCAGGAATAAAGGCATCTTTCATTCCCATCGCATCCAGATGATCAGCAAGGCCAATAGAAGATTCGATCTTGAATTTTGGCATGCTCAAGTCAAGCTGTGCAAAGGGAATTGAGCTAACCAGGTTTTGGACATCCAACCCGCTCATGGCTTTTTCCACCTGGGTAAAGTTGTTTTCATCGGGAAAAATGATAAGCATGGAAAGCTTGTTTCCCTCGTAGGGCAAGGAAATCAACTGGTAGCCATCTTGACTGGCATAACCGAAGGTTTCAGTCTGGTGCATCATCGGTACCTGGACATCCTCGCCGTTCAGCAATGTGAAAACCCCGTTTTGCGTCATACCCGGGTCAAACTGGTGCAGCCAGCTTGCTTTAAAGTAGATGGCATTGGTTAACACCAGGCGGGTCAGTTCAGTGATGGAATTTTCAGGTAACAAATCCTGAATGCGGTCATTGGTCTGGTCGCTTACCCACTGGTTGATCTCCTTGCGAGAGGCATCTGGCTGCAGGATGAAGTCAGCCAGGCGCAGTCCGGCTCCGTAATTCTTAGCCAGCAAATCCAGGTAACCGGGCAGGAAGGTATAGGTCTTCTCTCCCCAGATCGAATTGACGATGTTCAATTCAAAATCTTTTTTGCCTTCTTCGTAATCATTGTTTTCACGGTTGTTCAATTCCAGCTGTAAGGCATTAAAAGCCGGGTGCAGGTCTTCAACCGGCAGCGAGAAACGCAATACAGCATTCATTTGCTGCAGGGTGTTATCCTTTGCACCAGCTTGAGCCATTGCCAGGGCAACCGAAATACTGTATGGAGAGAAAATGAGGTTTTCATCACCCTGCTTGACGGCTTGAAACAAATTGATCCCAAAGCTGGTGTTACCCTTCACCAGTTTTTCCAGGTTGCCTGATGGGACTGCAGGTTCCATATCGCGCGGGATTGAAGATGAGATTTCTGGGGATGAATTGCTGTTCCCGCCTTGCGGGGTACAGGCAGAGACCAGCATGACCAGCAACACAAACAAGGTGACTTTTTTCATTATTGCCTCACTATTCTCCCTTAAGACGATCCAATCATGTGAAAGGTTCCAGTACGAAAACTGCCCGGGTGTACCGGGCAGTAATTCTTGGAGGATAAATCAGCAGCACCCAAATTGGGCGACAATCCGGAGGATATCGAACCCTTCGGCGTACTGGCGCTCAGCCAAGGCTCCATGCCTGATCATAGTTGCACGCGTGATCTGGGGGTCAAAATAGTATTTGCTGTCGTAAGTCTTGTATTCTGCCAGCGCTTGGATTTTCTTCTCTACATCCTCTGCGGTGACATCTACCAGGAAGTTCGGGAAGAAGCCGTAACTGGATCGAAGCACATCAAAACCCAGCACTGTGGTGCCCCTGAAAGCGCGCAAGGTCTCTTCGGTTGTGGTAGCATGGTCCTGGTGAATGTCAGCCCGGGTATGAGTGAAAACGATTTCCGGGTGAAATGAGCGGTTTAAACTGATTAAGTATTCCAAAATTTCCTGGCGGGAATGTGGAAAGCGGCGGGTCTCAAATCCACCAACAATGACATGATCCTCCGGTACTCCCAGTACAGCCATGCTTCGGCGGTGTTCTGCAGCCACGTTCACCAGGTCAGGGTTCTTTTTATTGTCTGACAGGGTCACACACAGAACTTCCGTGGCGCTAGCAACGTGGGCAATGAGCGCTCCTGCGCCGAGTTCTATATCATCAGGGTGAGCGCCAATGAAGCAGATCTTTTTCCCGAAAAAGGTCATGTCATGGTTCATGCTGTCCTCTATTTAGTAGCCAGGAATCCGCCAACCACTTTGGTCATCACCAGTTTACCTTCTTTTTCGATCCGCCTGGCTGCCACCTTTTCGATCTCACGCATCAGGTTTTCAAAATCATCTTTGCCTTCGAAAAGGCTGGTCCAAATTTTGCGGTCCTCGGAAAGGGAAGCCCGGGTGTATGCGACAAAAGGTTCAGCACTTTCAAAGGTCAGCGGGTTTTCAAAAATGTGCACCTCAACACTTGAGAACAAGCTGCGTATTACCGGCAGGAATTCGCTTTCATAGCGGCTGCTGCCCGGCATGGGCGGAATGGGTTTATTGGTTGCTTCACGGATCACATCATAGAAGAGCTGCTTGTTCTGCGGCATTGGACCGGTTGTGAATAATCTTCCACCCGGTTTAAGTACCCGGTGCATTTCGGAAATGGTGAATGGAACATCCTCTGCATAATAAATGGCAAAACAGCATGATGTGAAATCAAACAGGTTGTCTTCAAACGGGAATTGCTTGTTGAAATTCAAAGTGATAAAGGGAATACTGGTGCCGCGTTTTTCATTTTCACCGCGTGCCTGGGCAAGCAAATCATCGGATACATCACCACCGGTGATGTCAGCATTGCCTTTAAGATAGTCATGATAAGAAAAACATTGCTTTCCTGCTCCGCAACCTACATCTAGGATCTTGCTTCCGGGCTGCAGTTTAATCAGGTCGAGCATCCAGGCATCGATATCCTTGCCGCCAAACTTGTTATGGATGTCAATGCGGACTGCCAGATCTGAGGTGGTTTCCTGGTAATTGATTTTCATGTATTCTCCTGAATGATAAATTAACAAATACGCGGCAGCATTTCGCCTGCCAGCATATCCAATATCCTTGTACTGCCATAGCTTGTCCGGAGTAGAACTGTACCCGGTTCATCTTTTTCAATTTTACCAATAATGGCTGCCTCGCGTCCGTACTTGTGATTTTGCATGATATCTAAGGCTTTCTCTGCATATTGGGCGGGTAAAATAACGATCACTTTGCCTTCATTGGCAACGTACAGCGGATCAAAACCCAGGATCTCGCAGGCGTTTTGGACAACTGATTTGACCGGAATGGCGGATTCGTCAAGCCAGATGCTTACCTGGCTCTGATCGGCTATCTCGTTCAGCGTGGTGGCCAGCCCGCCCCTGGTAGGATCGCGCAGAACATGGATTTCCGGTACTGCAGCCAAAACCTGGGCAATCAAACTGTTTAATGGGGCAACATCTGATTCGAGCGAAGTCGAAAACCCCAGTTCTCCGCGGGCAGAAAGAACAGCAATGCCATGGTCGCCCATGCTGCCTGAAATGATGACTGCATCTCCTGGCTGCGCATTGGCTCCGTGAATGTTCCTGGAGCCTGGCAGCCAGCCAAAACCAGCTGTATTGATGTAAATCCCATCACCCTGTCCCTTATTAACCACTTTGGTATCACCGGCAGCAATGAAGACTCCAGCTTCCTTCGCAGCCACCTGCATGGAGGCAACTACCTTTTGGAGCACCTGGATGGCCAATCCTTCCTCCAGGATGAAACCAGCGGTCAACCCGGCCGGGGCGGCGCCGGACATGCTGATGTCATTGACAGTACCGCAAACCGATAGCCGGCCAATGTCACCTCCTGGAAAGAAGAGGGGAGTGACGATATGCGAATCGGTAGAAACCACCAACCTGGGATTACTTATTTGAGAGGGCGGGAGAAGCCCAAAATCATTGCCGGCATCCAGCACAGGGTTGGAAAGAAATGGGGCAAATACCTTATTGATCAAGTCGCGGGTCATCAAGCCGCCGCTGCCATGCCCCATAACGACTTGCTCATTGTGCGGCAGGGGAAGCGGGCAAACCGGGCCTTCCATCTCAGGTAATGTGTGTATTTCTGTCATGGGTGCGATTGTAACATATCCTGAACTAGGCTCCAGCCAGGAGTATCACGCCGCCAAGCAGCAGGCCAATAGCCAGGCCGATGGGCAGGGTCAGTTTCAAAACAGAGCCCTCCTGTCCTTGAAGTCCAACCGTGCTGCAGCCGAGAATTACCTTTGCCGGAGAAAGCATACTTCCCAGCGAACCGCCTGCGGTTTGAGCTGCGATCAGCCAGGCAGGGGCAAATTTAAGCAGGATGGCTATATCTTCCTGCATTGCCCCAAACAAGATATTAGAATTGGTGTTGGAACCGGTGGCAAATGCACCCAGAATTCCAACCCAGGGCGAAACCATAGGATATAAATTATTTAAAGAAAGACTTAACCCTTTAGCAAGCGATTGGGTCATACCTGTATGTTCCATGATGGATGAAAGCGCAACCGTGGAGATAATGGCAATGCTTGCAGGTGCGGCAGATTTCCAGGTAAACTGCAAAGCGGTTCTCCATCCTCTCTCTGGGATCAATTTCTGCCTGGAATAAATATACAAGGTTATCCCTGCTGTTAATAGGACCCAAAAGCCTGGATGGGAAAATGGGCGGATCGCCTGCCCATTGCCTGCCGGAGTTGTAAATCCTGAATTAGTAATAACCGCTGAAAATTGCGGAATCCAGGCAATTCCTTGCAGCGCCTGGCGGATCGCGCCTGGCCAGAAGACGATGATAAGGACAACCGAAAGTGCCAGGTACACACCCAGGATAGCAATTAGCTTCTGCCGGGTTCCAGGTTCAGCCAGTTTGCTACCGTTTTTCTTTTTTATCAACACACCTGTCAGTATCCCTGACAACCCTGCCAGGAATCCGCTCAGGGTAACCAGGTCAAAGTATGCCAGGGCTGCCTGGACGCTGGCCATTACCAGTGCGATGAGCAGTACATAGGGAAGCAGCCGGGTTTGTTTGATTACCAGGGCAACCGCAATTCCGCAAAGCAGGCAGGCAATCCCCATCAAAACGCTGGCTGGAACCACCAGACTGGCAGCATCCATATTCACAACCCCAACCAGGGCCTGGAAGACGACGCCCATATCGCCGAATGTCACTGCCCAGGCATGGCCGATTGCCGCACTTGCCACCGCGGTTACTGGCGGCATTCCAAGGGTAACAAGGATGGGTGCAACAATGGCAATGGGGATGCCGAATCCAGCAATGCCTTCCAGGAAAGCAGAAAAGCACCAGGCCAGGATGAGCCACAAGAACCCGGTATCGGGGATGATACGCTGCAAGCTGACTGCCAGCGCCTGGATCCCGCCGGAAAGATGCATGGTCTGGTACAGAAGCATGGCAGGCCAAATGATCAACAGGACATAGAATGACAGCACCAGGCTTTTTGCCAACCCGGTCAGCAGCACCTGTCCATTCAAGCCAAAGGCAAGCAATCCTGCCAGTATGCCGGCTGCCAGGCTGATGGGGCCGGCGATGTGCCCTCCCATGCGGAGAACGACCATCAAGAAAAGTAGGATAACGATAGGCAGGGCAGCCAGGAAGTATTCCATGAACGGCTATTTACGTGCGTAGCGGTAATATGCAGCGCATGCCCCTTCAGAAGATACCATGGTTGCACCAAGTGGGTTTTGGGGTGTACAAATTGTGCCAAATGCCGGGCACTGGTTAGGCTTTTTGATCCCTTGCAGGATCTGGCCTGAGATACATATCTCTGACTCGTGGGTCTGGATATGTTCCACCATAAAGCGTTTTTCGGCGTCAAAGCGGGAAAATTCCGGACGCAACGCCCACCCGGACATCGGGATCATGCCTATCCCACGCCAGTTGCGATCGCAGGGTTCAAAATAGGTCGAAATTAACTGCTGTGCATGAATGTTGCCGCGCTCAGTCACAACACGTGGGTAGGCATTCTGAACTGCCGCTTCACCTTTTTCCAGCGCTTGTAAAGTCAAGAGAATTCCGTTAAGCAGATCTACCGGCTCGAAACCGGTTACGGTGATGGGAATTTTGTACAATTCGGCGATCGGGTGATACTCCCAGAAACCCATCACGGCACAAACGTGACCGGCAGCTAAGAATCCCTGGACGCGGTTATTCGGTGATCCCAAAATGGCATGCATGGCAGGCGGCACACACACATGCGATACCAGCAAAGTGAAATTGTCCAGGTTCAAGGCGCGTGCCTGCGCCAGGGCTGCCAGGTTGGCGGGTGCAGTCGTTTCAAACCCGATAGCGAAGAAAACCACCTGCCGGTCCGGATTGTCCTGGGCAATTTGGACGGCATCCAGAGGGGAGTAAACCACCTGGATGCTGGCTCCGCGTGCGCGCAGGTTGAAAAGATCGTCTTTTGAACCGGGTACCCGCAGCATATCCCCATAAGAAGTAAATATCACATCCGGATGGGCAGCAATTGCCAGCGCCTTATCTACCAGTTCCAGGGAGGTCACACAAACCGGGCAGCCAGGACCATGTACCAACTCGATCTCGGGCGGAAGAAGCTGGTCCAGGCCGTAGTGCATGATGGCGTGCGTTTGCCCGCCGCAGATCTCCATGATGACCCAGGGACGGGTTATGGTCTTTTTTATCTTCTGTATGAGATTGGCGACAATTTTAGGGTCGCGGAAACTGCTGGTAAAGTCCACCTGTCTAATCCTCGTATTCACCCATTTCGCGCAAGATCGAGAGTGTCTCCTGCGCTTCTTCTTCACTTAGTTTGTTCAATGCATACCCGGCATGTACGATGGTGTAATCTCCCACCTGTGCATCCGGCAACGTCTCAATGCAAACCTGGCGGATAACGCCGCCAAAGTCCACGTTAGCCATCCGTAAACCGGGTCCTTCAAGGATTTCGATGATTTTTCCAGGAACTCCAAGGCACATTTTTGACTCCTTTTTGTCTATTTACCAGTAAATTCAGCATTAGCTGCGATCCAGGCCTGTCCCAAAGACAATCCGCCATCATTGGACGGAACCTGGTGATGGGTTAACACGGTAAACCCTTTAGATTCTAATCCACTTACGGTTTTCCGCAACAACAGCCTGTTCTGCCAGACGCCTCCGCTTAAGGCCGCAGCGCTGCACCCTGACTGTGAGCGGGCTGCTTCACAAACCTCAATTGCTGCCAGGGCAATAGAATTGTGGAATTTTCCTGCAATCTCTGCTTTGCTGACATTATGATAGAGATCTGCAATGATTCCCTGCAACAAGGGCTCTATCTCCCACACGCCGGCTTTCAACGGCAAGGGATAACGGCCGGTTGCTGCCGGGTTCGCTGCAACTTCGAGCAGGATGGCTGCCTGGGCTTCGTAGCTGGTTTCAGCGCATATGCCAGCCAGGGCTGAAACTGCATCAAAAAGCCGCCCCATGCTGGAGGTTTGGGGAGTATTGATGGAATTCTGCAGCTGGGCAAGCAGGATAGTGCGGTCGGCGCTGCACAGATTGGAATCAACCAGGCTTGTATGTTCATTCCAATCGATCTTCTCGTTCCAGAGATACGCCAGTGCGATCCTGGCAGGGTGGTGAATGGCAGCATCTCCTCCCGGCAAGGGTTGGTAAGCCAGGTGGGCATAGCGCTGGTAACCGTGGCAATTTCCGACCAGCACCTCGCCGCCCCAGATCTTGCCGTCTGTGCCATAGCCTGTACCATCAAAACACAGGCCGATTACCTGCTCATCCACCGGCAGGTGGTTCTCCGCAATCACGCTTGCCAGGTGGGCATGGTGGTGCTGTACCTGCAGAACAGGCAGCTGGTGTTCCTGTGAGAATTCAAGTGCAAAGCGGGTGCTCAGGTAATCCGGGTGCAGGTCGCACACTACCCGTTCAGGCGTGATCCGGAACAGGTTCTGGTAGTGAGCAACACCTTCCTTGAAAGAGCGGTATGTTTCGTAGTTTTCCAGGTCGCCAATATGGTGGCTGATAAAGGCATATTTGTCGCGTGTAAGGCAAAATGTATTTTTCAGCAAAGCACCGGTAGCCAGTACCTGCGGCACATCCTGAGAGAGGGTGACAGCATCCGGCGCATAGCCGCGAGCGCGACGTATAGGGTAGATTTTGCCTCTTTCTTCCCTGACAACCGAATCATCCACCCGCATGTGGATCGGGCGGTTGTGGTTCAAAAAGGCATCCGCAATTGGCTGGAGCCTTTTAATTCCATCTTCATCAATGTAGGCAATGGGCTCATCGCTCATATTCCCGCTGGTCATCACCAGCAAATCAGGGTAACCTGCTTCAGGTTCGAGCAGCAGCAGGTGCAGGGGAGTGTACGGCAGCATGATTCCAAGGGTATCGAGCCCTGGTGCTACTGAGGAGGCAATGCCGTTCGCGGGTTTCTGGTTAAGCAATACCACTGGTTTCTGGCGTGAAAAGAGCAGTTCTTCTTCAACCCCAGACACATCACAGGCAGCCTTGATTGATGCCAAATCGAAAGCCATCAGGGCGAATGGTTTGTCGCTGCGCTTCTTCCGATTGCGCATAGCTGCAACTGCAGCTTCATTGCGAGCATCACAGGCCAGGTGGTAACCGCCCAGGCCTTTCACCGCAATGATCTTTCCCTGCCTGATCCATTTCCTGGCAAGCTGAAGGGCTTCTTCGCCAGCTGCTTTTTCTTCACCGCCTGTGATGAAACTTAACTGTGGTCCGCAAACCGGGCAGGCAATCGGTTGGGCGTGAAACCGCCTGTCCCGCGGGTTTTTGTATTCAGCCATGCATTGCGGGCATAAAGGAAATCCCTTCATAGTGGTAAAGGGGCGGTCATACGGGATGTCCTCGATGATTGTGAAACGCGGTCCGCAGTTTGTGCAATTGATGAACGGGTAACGGAACCTGCGGTCCTTTGGGTTGAACAGCTCCTTCTGGCAGTCAGCGCAAATAGCAATATCCGGTGAAATTGGAATATACTCGCCCGGCTGGGGCTGGCTGGAAAAGATTTGGAAATCCGGGAAAAATTCCGGTTGAATCTCAGTGACTTGAAGAGAATCGACCCTGGCAAGCGGTGGCAGATGGTTTGAGAGTGCACTTATCAGCTTCTCGATACCATCGGGCGAGCCGTTTACTTCGATTTCAACGCCAGATGAGGAATTTCTAACCCAGCCTGTCAGGTGATTCTTTACCGCCTGCTCATACACAAAAGGCCGGAAACCGACCCCTTGGACGATGCCCTGTACCTGGATGCGCCTTGCAATGTTATTCTGTTTCATTATTTAATCCAACCGGCAAGGTTATTACACTTGCAACGCAAGATATTATACCAAAATAGTCCGAATAAGGGATTTATTCCTGGGTACTTGGAATCATCTTGCCTGGCTGCCGGACAATGATATCAAATAGCTGCAGGCGGGTATTTAGATGATGGCTGGCAATGACATTGGTCAAGCGCCGCATAATGACATACCCAAGCTCGGGATCGGAGTCGCACAGGGTGATGAGCAAAGATTTGTCAAAACAAATCAGGTGGCAGGCACTCAGAGCTTTGGCGCTGCAGGTTCTTTCGCGCACAACAGGTGTGACACAGGACCAGCCGATGATATCCAGCGGTTCAGCTTTATTCATAAACACTGACCCGCGGGTAGGCACAAAAGACTCCAGGATGAGCTGACCTTCGAGCAAGATATAGAGGGTATCAGGGCGGGTACCTTCCTTAAAAAGCGAGGAGCCTGCTGATACATCACAAAACCGTGCGATCTGGGCAAGCGAGTCGATCTTCTCCTGGGGCAGATCATGGAACCAGGGGATGCTTTTCAAAGTCAGGTTCAAATCCGAAGTAATGCTCATCTACTCTATCTTATTGGACAAACTTTACACATAATTTACAATCTGCAGGTTCTAAGGTCAATGAACAAATGTAATGGAATTGTCACCAATCAAATTTATAAATTCAAGAATTCGTCAACCCAGTTAATGATCACTTTGACCGCTTCGCCAGCCAGGGCGGCTGTGCGCATAGATAAGGAGTGTGAGAACTCGAAGGAGTATCCCCTAACGGAAACAAGCAAGGCTGCCGGCTCTTTCTGGTAGATCGTCTGGGTGATGGAGAGGCAGGTTTCAGGAGTCATGTGGTGGGTGAAGGGCGAGTTCTGGAAACCTGGTTCAAGGCGTTTGATATTGAGGTCATCCGGCACAGCACCGGTGTGTGCATCCAAAAAGCACACCGCATCATATTCAGCAATGGTGTCTGCCATTTCAGGGGTGAGCTGCAGGGATGTGTAGAAATCGGGGCTGTTTCCTGCTGGTACAAAACCGTCCAGCAGGTCATCCGGGACTGGTACACCATAATGCCCTGCCAGCGCCATGACAACATGCCAGGCTACCCCGTCATCTTCCCTGTCTGGATTTCCATACCCGATGATGATGATCTTTTTCATGACCACTTACAAATGCAGGGGTTTTGACAGGCTGCCAAAACCCCTGCAGGTGTTTACTTCTTTAATTAAAGTCTGCGTTTTACCGTGTTGACAAGCTTTCCTTCGGCATCCAGCACTTCAATTTCGATGGGCATTTGCCCGACTGCATGGGTGGAGCAGGAAAGGCAGGGGTCATGGGCGCGGATGGCGGCTTCAACCCGGTTCAACATTCCTTCAGTGACTGGACCATCAATATAGGTCTTGGCAACAGAATCTACTGCGGTGCTCATGGCCCAGTTATTATGCCCGGTCGAGACGATCAGGTTCACCCGTTCCAGCTGGCCGTTGGCATTGGCCCAGTAATGGTGGAAGAGAGTACCACGAGGGGCTTCGATCACGCCCACACCTTCACCCTTGTTATACTGGCGGGTGTTGATGATGTCGGTTGAAAGGATATCGGGATCTTCGCACAGGATGCGGACCCGTTCCAGGGCGAAGAGTGCCTCAATCATGCGGGCCAGGTGGTAATAGAGGGTATTGCCAACTGGTTTGCCGTTGTTGAGCGACTTCCAGTACTTCATCTCTTCGGCTGCTAAAGGTGTCTCGATGATATCGGCATTATTCAGGCGGCCAAGTGGACCAACCCTGTAAACCCCGCCCGGGAAACCAAATTTCTTGTAGTACGGGAATTTCAGGTACGACCAGGGTTCAACATGTTCGGCGATGTAGTCCAGGTAGTTGCGTCCTTCAAAGCGTTCGAGTTCCTGACCCTGTGAATCTTTTAGCCGGATTATCCCATCGGATAATTCCAACCCATTGTTGGGTGTGACCAGGCCAAGATATCCGGATTCAAGGACAGCAAATTTGTTGATGTCCTCAATATGCTCGGCAGCCCAGTCTTTCATGATCTTGATACCCACCTGGGCGGTGGCTATGTTTTCATCAATCAGCGATAGGATTTCATCTCGCTCTTTTACTGTCAATGCTTTGTTGACACCACCGGGAACTGCAAAATCGGGGTGAATCTTGCGACCGCCGAGGGTCTTGATGATTTCCTGGCCGAACTTACGCAGCCGGACTGCTTTGACAGTCAGGTCTGGTGCAGTCTGAATGAGGCCAACCACGTTTCGGATGGCAGGATCGGCGTCAAAACCGAGCAGCAAGTCAGGACCAGCCAGTTCAAAGAAGTGCATGCCATGGCTCTGGATGACCTGACCCATGTGCATCAAGTCGCGCAGCATGACTGCAGGCCTGGGAGGCGGGCAGCTGAGGAGATCGTCTCCAGCTTTGGCTGAAGCAAGATGATGGCTGACCGGGCAAATGCCGCAAATGCGGGGGGTGATATAAGGCATTTCGAAGACCATGCGGCCTTCGCAAAATTTCTCAAACCCGCGGAACTCATTCACATGCAGGTAAGCATGTTCGACCTTTCCATCAGGTTTCAAATGGACGGTCACTTTTGCGTGACCTTCAATACGGGTTACTGGCTCAATTGTGATTTTTTGCGCTACCATTATTTACCTCCTAATGCCAGTTAATCTTGTCGCCCTTTAATTCGGGCATCCGGCCTTGAGCCAGTTCACTTAATACGTAGAATATTACATTAGGATCAGGCGGGCAGCCCGGTACATGGAGTTCGACCGGAACGACCTCATGAACTGCACGGACCCTGGTCTGCTTGCACAATTCTGGGTCATCAGGCACTTTGCCGTTTTCGTCAGTTGATTCTGTCTCGACATATCCCCGGCGCAAAGTCTCTTCAATGGTGAAGAAATTGCGCATGGCAGGGACACCGCCAAAAACTGCGCAATCGCCAAGGGCTACCAGGATTTTGCAGCGTTCCCGCATGCGGTGGACAACTTCTTCATTGGCAGTGTTCATGACACTTCCCTCGAGAATGCCTACATCCACACCGCTTTCATCGGGCACTTTCAAATCTGTAATAGGGGTTGACCTCAGATCAGCCAGTTCGACCAGCTTGATGATCCGTTCATCCATATCCAGGAAAGACATGTGACAGCCAGCGCAGCCACCCATCCAATCAGAAGAAATTTTTGGTTTTGCCATATCAGCTCCTCTTGATACTGTAAATAACATTAATACCGGTTTATGCTTCTACAATTTCAGTAACAACCGCTTTGGATTTCAACAGGTCTTTCCAGCTTTCGCCATTTACCTTGATCCCCAACCTGGATGCAATTTCTTGCACAGCTTCTTTACTGGATTTAACTTCTTCAGGTGGATTAATTGAGGCAACAGCCTGTTGAACATGTCCATCCATACTGATAAATGTACCGGATTCTTCCGCCCACATTGCAACCGGCAGAACTACATCAGCCAGGGCGCTGAGCTGAGAATGGTAAGCCGCCAGGACTGCCTTGAATGGTACTTTTTCCAGCTGATGGATCAGTTTCTGGCTGGGTTCATCGTCTGCCAGAACAACCAGAACAGCTTTGGCTTTGTCAAGCTGGGCTTCTTTTTCCATTCCAAGGAATGCGGTCAAGAGGGAATTTGCCCCGCCGCGGGTGCCCAAAACCATACCGTGGAATTTCTGGGCGGCTTCAACGGCTGCCTTGATTGTCAGTTCTGAGGCTGATTTCCCATAGATGAACACAGGATTGGAGGCTTTTGCCAGGAGTTCAGCCGCCTTGGCTGCAACTTCGGTTGCCTTGCCGTCAGCCAGCACCTGCAGCAGGGCAGCTTCGCCACCTTTTGCAGGTTTCAGGACAACATCTGCAACCTGGTCGAGCGGGTTTGAATCCGGATCGATAAGGATGACAGAAGTGCCGTTGGGGACCAGCCGTTTGACAAAGAAACCAGCAACTTCGTGGTCTTCAGCCAGGTTTGTTCCCACAACCACCACGCAGTCCGATTTCTTCAGGTCGGCTAATTTACCTTCAAAAGGTTTCTTCAGTCCTCTTGTTGCATCTCCTGCAGACTCGATAACAGATACCTTGTCTGGACCAACCAGGCCGCTAACAAGTGATAATGTTTCAGCTGGCAGCCGGTCAGAAACCAGGGCTGCAACTTCTCCCTTGCTCCACTTAGCAGCAACTGCCTCAAGGGCATTTTGCCAGGTGGCTGCTTTGGGTTTGCCGTCTATTTTTACGATCGGGGTAAGAACGCGTTCACGTTTTTCTACCATGGGGAGGAAGCGGCCTTTTTCACAAATGACGCCCTTATTGATGGCAGAATCCCAATCGCCGTAAATTTTTACAATGTTGTTGTTGCGGGTGAAAACCTCAATACCGCAGCCGACACTGCAAGCGGTGCAGATAGTCTTCTGACTCTTGCTTTCTTCTTCCCGCCCGCGGTAAGCGCTCCAGCGGTCGATCAGGGCGCCGGTAGGGCATACCTGGACACAGGTACCGCAAGAAACACAGGTGCTTTCACCCAGCGGTACGCCCAGGTCTGCCATTAGAATGCTGTTTGCCCCTCGCTCTTCAACACCCAGAGTGAAATTGCCAACCAGTTCACCGCAGGCACGTACACAACGGCGGCACAAGATGCAGCGGTTATGCTCAAGAATGATGTATGGGTGCGATGCATCCACCGGGTAGTTCTTCCAGTTTGGCTGGATCGGCCAGTAGGTCATGCCTTCGTCATAGGCGCTGTTCTGCAATTCACAGTCACCGCCGCTAACCTGGCAATACGGGCAGAAGTGGTTTCGCTCGCTAAAAATCAGGCTGAGCACGAACTTCCGCGATTCATGAATGGCCGGGGTGTCTGTCCGGATAACCATGTTATTGCTTACCGGCAGGGTGCAGGATGGTTGGGGTGTCCGGAATCCGTCCACTTCTACCAGGCACAGGCGGCAGCCGCCGTAAGGTGTCAGTTCCGGGTGGTCGCACAGGGTGGGGATGTGGATCCCTTTTTCTGTGGCTGCTTTCAGGACGGTATAACCCTCAGGTACTTCGTAACTCGTTCCGTTGATTGTGATATTTACCATAACTCACCTTCTCCGTATAATCCAAAATTGAGTGATTAATGCCTGCCGCTCATCGGGCAAACACCAGCCGGGCAAACTTTAAGGCGGATGTGTGCTTCGACTTCAGCGCGGAAGTAATTCATAACATCCCGCAGGGGGGTGCCTGCAGTCTGACCTAAACCACAATTTGACAGGGTGGTCATTTTATCGCTCAGCATTTTCAAATCTTCCAGGTCTTTAAGCGTTCCGGTGCCTTGCGAGATCGAGTCAAGGATCGTATATGACCGTTCGGTTCCAATCCGGCAGGGATTGCATTTGCCGCAGCTCTCCACCCGGAAGAACTGGAGAAGGACCTTAGCCAGATCAACTACACAGGTTTCCTCATCGCAGATCAATAATGCACCTGAACCCAGGGCTACACCAGTCTTGGCGAACGAGTCGAAGTCCATAGGGGTATCCTGCAGGCTGGCCGGGATAACTGAACCGCTCGAACCGCCAGTTTGGGCCAGTTTGAAGGTTGATCCTGCTTTCATCCCTTTACCGTAGATCGCGATTACTTCGCGCAGAGTGATTCCCATCGGGACTTCGATCAGCCCAGTCACATTGACATTGCCCAGGATGGTGTACACCTTGGTGCCAGGGCTGCTGGGGGTGCCAATGGAACGGTACCATTCTGCACCATGCTGGATGATTGCAGGTACATTTGCAAGGGTTTCCACATTGTTGACCAGGGTTGGCATACCCCATAAACCGGATGTGGTCGGGTAAGGCGGGCGGATGCGTGGTTCACCGCGTTTTCCTTCGATGGACTCAAGCAAGGCTGTTTCCTCACCGCAAATGTATGCACCAGCACCGCTGTGGATATGAATGTCAAAGTCAAATCCGCTGTCAAAGATATTATTCCCCAGGAAACCGAATTCCTTGGCCTGCTGGATGGCATTGCGCAGTCGGGTTTGGGCGAGCGCATATTCTCCGCGAACGTAAATGTATCCTTCGGTCGCGCCAACCGCATACCCGGCAATGATCATGGCTTCGAGAATGGAATGCGGGTCGCCTTCAATGATCAGGCGGTCTTTGAAAGTACCCGGTTCGCTTTCATCAGCATTGCAAACCACATATTTCTTTTTTCCAGGCGCTTTGGCAACAAAGGACCATTTCATTCCGGTTGGGAAACCGGCACCACCGCGACCTCGCAGTCCTGATTTCTTGATGGTATCCATGACATCTTCCGGTTTCATTTCGCTCAGCGTTTTTCCAAGCGCTTGATAACCGTCATGAAGGATGTAATCTTCGATATTGTCAGGATCGATCACACCGGCACGTTCCAGAACCACCCGTTTTTCAGCGGGAAGGGTGCCTTTGCGGGCTGAAATCCAGGCTATGCGGCCGCTTAATTCGCGCTGAGATGCCTGCAGACCGGCTGCAATTCTGCCTTTGTATAAGTGTTCTTCCACCAGGAACGGTACATCTTCTACTTTGACAGGCCCATAGATGGCGGCTTCAGGGTACACGATCACCATCGGGATCGCATCATGCCTGCCGACATCCCCAACCATGGAGACAGACACTTCCTCATCCAATCCTAACCGGTTCACTTCCTGCTGGATTTTCTGAAAGACCTGCTGCGCTCCCAGTTCAAGGCTGCGGGCATCACTGGAAACCAAAACGAGAGAACGGTATGTTTTCATAGCTCGCTCCTTAACTATAATGGGATAGAATTTCCGGCAGCTGGTCAGGGGTTACATTGCCGTACAGGTCTTCGTCAATTACTACGACTGGACCGACTCCGCAAACACCTAAGCAGGAAACCGTGATCAAAGACCACTTATCGTCTTCGGTCGTCTCTCCAGCCTTGATGTTCAGTTCCTCCTGCAGCCTTTCCCATACTTGCCTGCCGCCAGTGACATGGCAAGGGGCGCTTTCACAAAACTGGATCACATGCCGTCCGCGTGGTTTTGTCGACAGCATCTGATAGAAGGTGGCCACTGAGAGAACTTTGCTCTGGGGGAGCTTAAGTTGTTTACTGACCATTTCCAGCACACCATTTGGAAGGAAACCAACTTTGCGGTTGATCTCATTCAAAATTGGTATCAGCTCATCTCGAGATGAGCCATACTGTTGCACTACTTCATTCACAACTTCTTCAATATCACTTCTGTGTGTTGCTCCTAGCACCATGGTCTTCCTCCAGGCTTTCTAAATGCGAGCTTTTGCTCGATGAATCAGGAAGTAACACTACCTACCAATAAACCTTACCTTAGATGATGTGGATTGCATTGAAGTTGCAGACCTGCATACAAATACCGCACCGGATGCAGACATCGGGGTCAATTAGGTGTGGCTGCCGCCGTTCACCAGAAATTGCGGTTACAGGGCAGTTTCTGGCGCAAACGGTACAACCGGTGCAGGCATCGGTAATAACCTCATAAGTGATCAAGTTACGGCAAACCTTGGCCGGGCAGCGTTTTTCATAAATGTGAGCTTCAAATTCCTCGCGGAAGTATTTTAAGGCTGTCTCAACCGGGTTTGGCGCACCCTGTCCAAGACCGCACAGGCTGTCGCGCTTGATTTCATAGCAGAGTTTCTCCAGCAATTCGATATCGCCATCGCGGCCGTTGCCTTCGCAGATGCGGTTCAGGATCTCGAGGATACGCCTGGTGCCAACACGGCAGGGTACACACTTGCCGCAGCTCTCGTCCTGGGTGAAATCCATGAAGAACCTGGCGATGTCGACCATACAGGTTTCATCATCCATTACGATCAAACCGCCTGAGCCCATGATTGAGCCTGCAGATGCCAGGCTTTCATAGTCTATAGGCAGATCCAGGAGTTTAGTTGGGATCATGCCGCCCATCGGACCGCCGGTTTGGATGGCTTTAAATCCTTTATTGTCCTTAATACCGCCGCCGACATCGAAAATGATCTCCCGGAGGGTAATACCCAGGGGAACTTCGATCAAGCCAGTATTTTTGACATCACCGGCCAGGGCAAAGGTTTTGGTACCTTTGGATTTCTCTGTACCCATGGAGGCATACCATTCAGGTCCACGCAGCATGATCTGTGGTACAACCGCATAGGTTTCAACATTGTTGATGTTCGAGGGCTGCATGAACAATCCGCGCACAGCCGGGAAGGGCGGGCGAGGCCTTGGTTCACCGCGTTTGCCTTCAATTGAAGACATCAGGGCTGTTTCTTCACCGCAGACAAATGCACCAGCACCCATCCGGACTTCAAGGTCAAAGGAGAAATCAGTTCCCATGATATTCTTGCCGAGGAAACCAAATTCGCGCGCCTGCTGGATGGCGATGTTGAGGGTTTTAACTGCGAGGGGGTACTCAGCACGGCAATAGACATAACCCTGCGAAGATCCAATGGCGTAGGCAGCAATGATCATGCCCTCTACCACGGCATGCGGATCACTTTCGAGCACGCGCCGGTTCATAAAAGCGCCGGGATCGCCTTCATCTGCATTACAAATGACATACTTGGGTGTGCTAGCGCTTGCGCGGGCAAAACTCCATTTCTTTCCGGTTGGGAAACCGGCGCCGCCACGGCCGCGCAAGCCGGAGCTTAAAACCTCATTGATTACATCTTCAGGGCTCAATTCTGTGAGGACTCGCCCCAGAGCCATGTAACCATCTTCTGCAATATATTCCTCGATGTTATTGGGGTCGATCTTGCCGCAGTTTTTTAATACAATCCGGATTTCTTTCGCTTTCGGCATTCCAAGCTCTTCATCGGCGATAATACTTTCCTGGGCAACAAACTTGTTGACCACCCTGCCCTTAAGAAAATGCTCTTCTACCAGGAAGGGGATGTCATCGACCGACAAATTTGCGTAATGGACACCTTCAGGGTATACCATGAGGTCTGGGCCGAAATGGATCGGGTCTCCAATGCGGGAAGTCTCAAGGATCTGTACTTCTTCGTTTAAACCTTGCTGGACCAGTTCATCCTGCAAAGCGTCCATAACATCATGGGCGCCCCTTTTCAGGCACTCAGGATCAACCGATATTAAAACATGTGATCTAAAAAATGGCATTTTTTCACCTACCAGGTAACATTTGCATGCCCTCAGGCATGCAGTTAAGATTTACTTGCCTTCAATATGATATTCTTTGACTACATTTCCGCCAACAACATGTTCTTTCATGATTTTACGTGCGGCATCCGGGGTTACGCGGCCGTAGGTCACTTTTGCCTGGTCGCCGATCACAACCTGAACTATAGGTTCGAAGGAATCAAGCCCGATATTACCGGTCTGGCGTACAACGATATCGGTCAGTCCTTCTGATTCGATGTAATCCAGGATTGCTTTGAGGGTTTCACGCGCACCGGCAGCAATGCCAACAGTACCCATGCCAACAATGACCTCTTTCTGTCCGCTGATCACTTTGGCTGTCCGTTTTTCCAAAGCTTCTGCACGTAATTTCTTCAGATCTTCTAATGATTTAATTTTTTCCATGGTTTCCTCTCAAGAAAAAAAAGTTTTATTCTGGCGGCTGAATGGACTGAATGCCTTCAGTGATGTAATCTCTCAAAAAACTGATGACCATTGGATCGGAAAGGGGAACCCCTTCAAGTTCCTGCTTGACTGGCTCATCATCGAAGAAGAACTCTTCCTGGTTAACCCGGTACCGGAAGGTCCAGTGTACTTCAGGTGTCGCGATGATCATCGTGAGAATGGTGGAAGGCAGGTCTCCTAACGGCATGCGGTCGATATGGCTGCGTTGGAACTCAACTTCTACCAGGGTTCCTTTTCCCGGCTCTGATTCGATTTTGAACCAGCCATTGCAGCTTTCTGCTGCGGCCTTGAGCAAGGGAATGCCTAAACCGACTTTACGGGTTGTCCTTGAGGTGACAAACGGGTCGATCACCTTTTTGACCATCTCGGCGTCCATGCCTTTTCCGTCATCTTTGACACTCATGAACAGGCGGTCATTTATGGTGTCTTCCACCACTTCAATATGGATATTTTGTGAAAGAGCAGAAACGCTGTTAGCAGCGATATCCAGCAGGTGAAGGGTTAATTCTCTCAAGCAGCTGGCTCGTCTGCTTTGTCTTCCATAACCGGGCGGATGACTTGAGGAACTTTGTTTGGCCTGACACGGCCGACAATTTCATCATCCACTACGAGGACTGGCGCCTGGCTGCATGCGCCGACACAGCGGCACAGCTCAAGGGTGATTTTCCCGTCCGGGGTTGTTTGACCCGGGTCGATCCCGACAAGCTGTTTGGTCTTGTCAATTAATTGCTGGGTGCCGCCTACATAGCAGGCAGTTCCCATACAGAACTTGATGGTATGTTTCCCGCGTGGGGTGGTAGTAAAAAATGAGTAAAAAGAAATTACGCCATGGACGACTGACATTGGGATCTGGAGAGTCTGGGCGACATATTGCTGCATGGGCTCTGATACAAAACCAATTTTGCCCTGAAGCTCATTCAAGATGACCATTAATCCGCCTTGCCGGTCTTTATTGGCATTGAGGATTGCATCTATGATGGCTTTTTTCTCTGGAATGGCGATTGGATCGTTAGTGGGTATGTTGTCTATGATTTTTTGCATTTGAAACTCCAAAGTATTCAGATAAAACTGGTAGTAATTACTTCTTGTTATCCAAACAAGTTTAATGGCAATATCCGTTTTTGGTCAATTACTAAATGTCATAGAATACCCTGCAAGTTATCCATGCCTAACCGAGTATACGGTGCTTTCGGCCTTCCTGCTGATGGACTGCCATTCTCAATTCATTAACTGAAATGCTCTCAACAAGAAATTCGTTGGTTCCGCCAAAATCACCCAGCAGGTGTACATCCCCATCCTGGATGAGGGGATATTTACGGATCTGCGGATACTTTTGATACGCTTCTTCTTTACTTAGGTGAAGCGAGATCTCCAGTGTGTCAATGGCGATATCTGTCGGCACGAAACCCAAAATGGATAACAGTCCATTGGTTTTCCGGTTTACATGTGCCGGCACCATCCAGCCACCCAGTTTGTTGATCGCCTGAAAAGCTTCTGTCATGGACAGGTCAGACGAAGTTGACAACATACGCATTTCGCGCCGCACGAAATCTCCGGTTTCATCCACCACAAATTGTTCGCCAAAATGGTCCACATCATTTTCAACATCGGGCATGGTAGCGTCTACAATGCCCTGCCAGGCATTTACCTGTTCCAGGGTATCAAACAAGCAGAGTACATGCACATCTTCCCTTGTCTGCAATTCCATGCCGGGAAGCACCGCCAACTTAGTACCCTCGGCAGCTTTTTGAACAGATGCTATGTTGGCGGTAGCATTGTGGTCTGTGATTGCAATTAAATGGATACCCAGGTCCAGTGCTTGCTGCACTATGAGCGGGGGTATCATTTCAATTTCAGCACAGGGAGATAAGACCGTGTGCACATGCAAGTCGGCACGAAGTCTGATCACAGAATTAACCCGTTCAGGCTTTTACACCCAGTTCCCAAAGTTTTCCGATAACAGGAAAGCTTGGTTCAGCAGTGGAAAGCAGGATGACACCTTCCTGGTTTGCGCGAGCGATTGTCCCTGCATCCGGCATGGCACCTTCAGTGATAATCACAGCGCTTACTTCATCCAATGCAGCTACTGCGATAATGTTGCTGTGTGCCTGCAAAGTGACCCAGATGCATCCATGGGTTGCCCCAGCCATCACGCAGCTTAACAGGTCAGAAGTATATCCCCCGGTCGGGATGATGCTGGAGAAATCCTTCTCCTCGGTTAAAACAGTCAGGCCAAGTTTTTCGATGATTTCAGCAAGATTCATATAATTTATAACTCCTTATCAGCAGAAGCTGACCAGCCTTCACCAACTGATTCTTCCTTGTTCAAGAATATGCGCATCTTCAGGTGGGTGCCTTTTCCCGGTTCAGATTCAAGAACCAGGGTATCCACGCAGCGTGACATATTGGTCAAGCCCATCCCGGCGCCAAAACCAAGTTCACGAATCTCTTCGGTTGCGGTCGAGTAACCTGGCTTGAGGGCCTGGGTAACATCCGGAATGCCGGGGCCGTCATCAGTTGTTTCAAGCGAAATCCGGTGGGGTTCAATTTCTACCCTGAGGTATCCACCGTTATTGGTGTGGATTATCAGGTTAATTTCAGCTTCGTACACGGCGATGCCAACCCGGCGGGCTAGCTGCGGGCTGGCTCCGAGGCGAACTAGAGCCCGCTTGATATTTGATGATGCTGCACCTCCATGGGTAAAATCACGCGCTTTGATGTTGTAGCGCAAGATCAGGCTGGTACGGTCGGATTCAATATCTTCAAAAAGGTGGCTGGCACGGTAACGGCGGATCTCCTCCTGTTTATAGTCTGTCTGGAGGGCATTCAGTAAGCCGCGGGTGATGTCCCCTTTGGTGATAATACCTTCCACTTTCTTATCATCATTCAGCACTACCAGCCGGCCGACTTTCACATTTACGAACAGCTTCACTGCCTCAACGATTGGATCACGGGCATTTACCGTAATCACATTGGGGGTCATGTAATTGGCGGCTTTGGAATCCTGGTCTGAATTGCTCAAGCAGCGGATCAGGTCTTCCATGCTGATAATGCCAACCAGCATGTCATCCTGCACAACTGGTGCTCCTGAGATATGGCCTTTGCGAAAAAGCTCTATCACTTCCCGCATGGACATTTCTGGGGAAATAAAAAGAACATCCCGGGTCATTACCTCGGCGATTTTTAATTCGTACGAGAGTTCTTCAACCCGGGAGATGTCTTCGGCTGCGTTATCGTCAACGATGATGCTTTTTCGGACAGATGGCAATACCATAGGTGATGGTCAGTCAGGATTAAACACAGTCATTGGCACAAGGCTGTTCCGTGATCCGGCCTTCAAGGCTGGGCAGTCCAGCCTGGTAAAGCCTGCCGCTCAATTCATACATTCCAAGTGGTGAAGAGATCAACGGAATTTGCTCTTGCAGTGCCAGATCGATGGTTTCTTGGGGCGGGCACTTCCCCCTTACAAGGACGATTGCGGCAACATCTGCCATTTGGGCAGTGCGCACAACCTGTGGATTACATAACCCGGTCAGTAATACTGCTTCCGGCTGGATTGAGGCAAGAACATCGCTCATCAAATCTGCGCCAAATCCGCCTTTAATTTCCCTCTCCAAATTCGAATCTGGGTTGATGAGATTGCCTTCAACCAGCTCCAATAAACTCTTAACATTCATAATGTGAACCTGTCCGCTCCTATTTTTAGAACCTGCACTCTAGCTTAATTCATTGAATTTTATCATACAGTAAAGTTTCACAATCCTGCAGTGTAAATATTCCTGATAATTGCTGTCATTTGGTTGGAGCGCACCTGAAAGGTATAATTAGCATATTGTAATCACTACAAACCTGAGGTGGTAGTTATGAAGAACCTGATTCCCCCGGTAAAAGGGGCGCGTGATTTTTATCCAGAAGAAAAAGCTATCCATGGTTGGCTATACCAAAAGTTAAAAAATGTTTCTGCCAGCTTTGGTTACCAGGAATACGACGGACCATTCCTGGAAAGGATAGACCTGTATGCGGCAAAATCAGGTGAAGAATTGGTAAAGGAACAAGCCTTTGTGCTTCAAGACCGGGGAGGGGATCTGTTGGCGCTCCGCCCTGAACTTACCCCCAGCCTGGCGCGCATGGTTGCCCAAAGACAAAACCAGCTGGTTTACCCCCTGCGGTGGTGGTCTTTTGGCCCGTTCTGGAGGTACGAACGCCCTCAAAAAGGCCGTTCGCGTGAGTTCTTCCAGTGGAATATTGACATGATCGGAGTAGACAGCCCTGAAGCTGATGCTGAATTGATCGCTGTGTGTGTTGCTTTCCTACGCAGTGCGGGGTTATCTTCAGATCAGGTTGTATTACGGGTCAATGACCGCAGGCTGATGGACAGCGAATTGAATGTGATTGGAATCTCAGGAGAACAAAAGAAAGCTGCCTTTAAACTTATCGACCGCAGCGACAAATTACCTCAGAAGGAATGGGAAGCATTTGCTGGAGAGCTGGATTTCACAACCCAGCAGATCAGCGGGATCCAGGCAATCCTGAATGATACAACCCTCTGGAAGAAATCTCCTTCACTGGTGAGGGTGTTCGATTCACTGAAAGCATTGCGGGCAGATGATTTCGTCAGATTCGATGCCCACATCATCCGTGGTCTGGATTATTACACGGGAACTGTTTTTGAAGCCAGTGACCTGGATGGCGGCAGAGCTATCCTGGGCGGCGGGCATTATGACAACCTGGTGGAAGATGTGGGGGGAGATCCCTTGCCAGGGGTTGGTTTTGCCATGGGGGATGTCATGATCACCATCGTGCTGGAAAAGTATGGTTTATTGCCAGAGCCTAAATCTTTTACCCGGGCAGGATTGATGACTGTTTTCGATGAGAACGCATTGCAAGATGCACTAAGGCTGTCTGCAATTGTGCGGGATGCCGGCATTGAAATGGTTTGTTACCCGGCAGTTGCTAAATTACAGAAGCAATTCAAATATGCAGACAGGATTGGGGTTAGGCTTGTACTGGTACAGGGGCCTGATGAGAAGGCTGAAGGGAAAGTATCGGTAAAAGACCTGGCGAATGCGACCCAGCAGACAGTAGCAGAAGCAGAATTGATAGGATGCCTGCAACAGCTGCTCAAATAGCTGGCTAATTAAAACTTGAAGGTGTGGATCGCTTCTATCACCCTGGATTGTTCTTCCGGGGTGATCGTGTTATGGAAGGGAAGCCGTACCAGGCGGTCGCTGATATCTTCTGTTACCGGGCAGTCGCCTGGTTTTCCGCCGTATTTGATGCCCATTTCCGATAAATGCAGCGGCAGATAATGAAATACTGCATGCACCTGGCTGGCTTTCAGATGGCTGATGAACCTCTGGCGGGTGTCCAGGTCGGGTAAGACCAGGTAAAACATGTGATATGCCTGCTCACAGTGCTGGGGGATGACAGGCAGCCTGCAATGGTTCTGTTCTGCCCATGCTGACAGGTTTTCCTGGTAGAAATTCCAGACTTGTTTGCGGTAACCCTGAATCTTTTCTGATACTTCCAGCTGCGACCAGAGTACGGCTGCCAGGATATCTGATGGCAGGTAGCTTGATCCAACATCTACCCAGGTATATTTGTCCACCATTCCCCTGAAAAAGCGGCTGCGGTTGGTGCCTTTTTCGCGGATGATCTCAGCCCTTTCTACCAGGCGAGGATCATTTATAACCAGTGCGCCGCCTTCTCCGCAGGAAATATTCTTGGTCTCGTGAAAACTTTGGGTAGCCATCATCCCAAACGACCCCAACGGCTTGCCGTGATAACGGCCAAACAAACCGTGTGCATTGTCTTCGACAACAGCGAGGTTGTGTTTATTTGCTGCCTGCTGGATCGCATCCATCTCGCATCCAACCCCGGCGTAATGCACCGGCACAACCACCTTTGTGCGTTCTGTAATCAGACTTTCGAGCCGGGTTTCATCCAGGTTGAGGGTATCAGGGCGAATATCTGCAAATACCGGCCTGGCGCCGCGTAAAACAAACGCATTGATGGTTGATACAAAGGTGAATGAGGGGATGATCACATCGTCTCCTGGCTGGATGTCCAGCAGTAAAGCTGCCAGCTCCAGGGCATGGGTACAGGAAGTTGTCAGCAATACCTTTGCTGCCCCCAGGTGGTCTTGCAGGTATTCCTGGCTGCGCTTCGTAAACATCCCATCGCCCGAGATGTGAGCCTGTTGGTAAGCTTCGGCGATATAAGAGTACTCAGTTCCGACAAGATACGGTTTGTTAAAATCGATCATGCGTTTTTCCGGATGATGAGGGTGAAATCATACAATCCATAATCATGCAGTAATGCTACATTGAATGAAATGTTCTTTTTGCAGTAATCAAACAGGTACCCCGGATCCGCATAGTACAATCGGTCCTGCATCTTCTCCAGGTCCGAATATTTGGTGAGGAAATTGACGGCAAATCCCTTGCGCGAGCGCTTATCAATGCTGTGCAGTGTCTCTATCACGTAATCAGTCCATTCCTCATATGAGGTATCCAGTCGGGCGTTAAATACACCGCTGGCAACTGTGTAATCTACTGCAGCAATTTCATCAAAATTTGTTGTGAAGGTATACCGCGTGCTGTCCGGGTGCAGGCGGCTGGCTTCCGATATCATGGGTTCAAGGATATCGAAACCGTAAAAATGGTTGTAACTATACCCTTGTTTACCCAGGTACTCCGCCAGGGCGCCATAACCGCAGCCGTAATCCAGGATAGTGAATCCTGCCGTTTCATTAATCACTTTAATGAGTTGGGCAAAGCGGATCTCCTGGGAATTAGTTGAGTTCCAGTCCGCACCTTCTGCGGTTGCGCCGTGCTCGGAAAGGGCTTTTCCGAAATAATTTCTTACACCTTCAATATTCGGGATATCAGGCATGGTCATTTCCGGTAATGAGTTTTGCAGCTTGATCGCCTGTCATAAAAAGCAGGTCCAGAATGCTTACCTGTCCATCAAACGGGGGATACAGCTGGGGGTATTCCGGATAATTATATTGCATATATTCCAGTTTGATGCCAGCCTGGTTAAATAGTGCGGGATCAATGTAATCTTTGGCTGAAGGACCGGAAATGTAATGGTCAGCGCATTGCTGCTGCAAGATCGAGATCAGACGTTCAGTTTTCTCTCCGTGCGACGGGATTTCAGAAGACCGAATAAATTGGGGCTTGAATCCCAGCCAGCGGGCGATTTCAATAGTTAATGCAATCGTAAAATCTGCGAGAAATTCCGGTTGTTGGGAAAATAATTCCTGCAGATTTGCGCTGTACTGGTTGAAATATGGAGCTTTCGCATAAGCATGCTTGATGCTTGACCAGTGCTGCTCATTCCAGGGTTTTGACCAATCGATCCTAATCTGGTTTATGGGAATATGCTCTGTTTGTGAGCCTTTTGCGTGCACAGGAATCGTCAACCAGCGGGTGCCTTCTGGAGTCTTGATTCTGTTGCGATTGCGCCAACCGCGCTTGTCATATTGCACATCATCATAAAAAATGAATACATCTGCCAGGGCGATTTGATGAAAGTATCCGCGCCAGGGGATATATGAAGGCTGCAGGATGACACACTTCATGTTACTGCTTTTGGGTGGTTTCACCCACTACATAAGGCGGGTGTTCCATGCTTCGATCAAAAATACGGGCGATATATTCACCAATGAGCCCGAGCGAGAACAGTTGTACACCGCTGAATATTGCAACGATGGAGGCGAGGAAAGGAAAACCAGGGATGCTCCCGGCCGTGAGGGTGGCGATCAGTACGTACAGGAAAATTACAAAACCAAACAGGACGAATAAGAAACCCAGCCAGGTGGCAAACCTTAGGGGAATGGTGCTGAAGCCAGTCAGAATGAGCAAAGCCTGTGATACCAGGGTGGCAAAGTTGTAATTTGATTTTCCTTTGGTGCGCGGTTCTTCATTAACAATCACTGCCTTGAAACGGTCAGTTCCCCATGAGAGAAGCACATCCAGGATCACTCCCGGGCTTTGATAGTTTTGAAATGCCTGGCGCAGCGAGGTGCGGAACAAGCGGAATGAGCTGATATCCCGGATGGTGTTAATGCGCATTACTCTTGCCAGGCTGCGTTTTGTCAACCATGAGAAGAAATTCCTCCAGGCAGAATGCGGCATTCTTTTGGGAACTGCATAGACCACATCAACATCGCTTTTGAGAGCTTCAACAAGATTGGGGATTTCTTCGGGCGGATGCTGCAGGTCATCATCCATGGTGATGACAAGCTCTTTTGTGGCTGCCCTGACGCCGCACAGCAGGGCATTATGCTGCCCGGCATTTCGCATCAGGTTAAGACCTGTGATATGTGCTGGATCCTGCGCCGCCAGAGTTTGGATTACCTGCCAGCTGGCATCCGGGCTCCCATCGTTGACCAGCAATATTTCATAATCCGGGAAAACAGTTGTCATCACCCTGGTCAATCTCTCAACCAGGGGAGACAATGTCTCGGCGCCATTGTAAACCGGTATAACAACTGAACAGGAAGCAGGATTCAGAGTCACTTATACCTCCCGGTTACTGATCAGCACACTGGTAAGTTGAAAGCAGGTATTCCACGCCTGCCAGGTTGTTTTCGGAGGCAGCCAGGGTTTTTCCCAACCTGGCGGCCAGGTTGCACAATTGTGGGTTGACATTGCGGTTTAGTTTCATTGCCTGCTCTGCCAGCTTGTTTACCCTTTCCCAGTTTCCTGCATTGGCATACCCCTCAATGAAGACCAGGTATTCGGTCGGATCGGCTGGTTCAAGATTTGCAGCTCTGGCCTGGTCGCCCATCAATACAATTGTATCCCAATCACCAGACTGGCGGGCAAGGTCTGCCTTTTGGAAATAGTAACACCATCCAGGAGCAGGCTGCTTACCGAAAATGTGTTCTGGTGGCACAGCAGGGCTGGCATCAGGGATAATCCGGGATATGTCTGATAAGGATAGCGCTTTAGAAAGCTCATTGGGCAGGTAGGGGCTGGTCTTTTTCTGGGTTGGGTCGAGAATTCGCAAGCACGAAGGCGGCGAATAATAGACCACGACCATATCAGATGTGTTGCCTTCAAAGTAAGCATTGCGGTATTTCTGGTAAATGGGAAGGTCTTTCTTCAACTCTGGTATGCTGGCGCCAACACGCACGTCTGTAAAGGCCAGGAAGTAAGGCATACGGGTAGTGTTATTGTCGGGCTGGTAAATCCAGTTGAGCGGAGCTGTCAACGAATTATCACTGTAGTAATTCATCGGCAGCCCATAGGTGAGGATGGTCGTTCCATCCTGCAGTTGAGGCGCCCGCCATGTCAATTGCCAGAAGAAATCTTTTTGGGTTTGCCATTCACGCCGGTAGGTATTTGCATTTTCAACGTGGCTGGCTATGGCAAAAGCCAGGAATAAAGCCAGGATAACCTGCTTTTGGGCAGGCTTTTTGATAACCCAATCTACTAACCAAACAATGAGAATGGCACTGCCAAACATAAATGCCAGGGTGAACCGGTCCCAAGGGAATTGCAGTTCAATCGGCAGGTTGGTGATCCAGTAGGGGATACCAGGCAGAACCAGGGCTGCGATTGCGATGCAGGGCGCCTGTTTTTGGAAATTCATTTCGCCTGCCAGGTTGGCTTCGTTGGAAATACCTCCCCTAATCCGCCTGAAAAACAGCAGGGTGATCAAAGAGAAAATAATAGCAGCAAGAAAAATGATCCAGAAAAGTGCTTGAGAGAGGACCTGAAAATCTTCAAGCGCAGGGAATTGGAAGGTTTTGAACCAGGAGATCAACCCGGTACTGAATGGATCAGAGAATACCCTGAAAAGCAAGCTGCCAATAGCGGTTGTGTTGTTTGCTGTGAGGTTTGTGAGTGTTTCCGGTCCATAGGTCGGGAAACCGAAAACAAGCACCCGCCAAATGAGAAAGGCAGACAAACTGGCAATATATGGCAGCCAGTTGATGACTGTTCTCTTAATCCTGTCCCAGAATGAATTGCTGTGTGGTTTAACCAGGTAGTAAATAATCAAAAGCCTCACCAGGTTCAACCCGAAATAATATTCGGTTGAGAGGCTGCAGACCAGGTCAGATATTACTGCCAGGGAAGTATACAGCCAGAAGCGATGTTTGTCCTGCAAAGCACGCACGGTAAAGCCGAATGACAGGAAAAAAGCAATCAACAGCAGGTAACCATTGCTGTAAATCACTGAGATCGGCTGCTGTTTGAAGCCGGGGTAGACAGCAAATAAAGCTGCAATCCAAAATACCTGGGTCGGAAAACCCTTCCACAGTTTGCTAAGTGCCCACCAGCATGCCAGTGAAACTCCCCAGCGGGTGATGATGCCGAATATCTGCCATTGGAGGGGCGATTCGCCCAGGATACTGGTGCTGAGCAGATACACCCCGGCCAGGAAAGGCCGGTCGCCAGCCAGAACTTCCAGGTAACCATGGGTGCCGAGCAGGTGCCCGAACCAGATCAATGGCCAATCATCCCAGTAGAATCCAAGCGAGGAAATGAGGGGAGCATATGCCAGGATAGTGAATCCCAGCAATGTGATGGGAACATATAATCTTGCAGCCAGGTTGGAAAGGCGTATATTGTTCAGGCTCATAAAGCATCATTTACGCCGGTAGGGCTGACCCTGATGGCAGCTTGACCTTGTACGGGGCACTTGTTTTCACAAATGCCGCACCCGATGCACAGGTCCCGGTCTACAAATGGTAATTTTACCCGAATATTTTCATCTTCGCGGGATTGGAAGGTTTCTTTCTCGAGATATTTTGCTGGGTCAGACGGGAGTGAAGAAAGGGGCTGTCCAAAAAGTAGATAAAGGGCAGCCCTATATTATTTTATAAAAGTTTAATACAATAGGGGAATGAAAAGAAAAGAAACCACTCCCGTATTCAAACCCTATGTTATGCACCAAATAAGCCT
>Ga0228536_1000227_pt1 | contig 136498 bp, 120 predicted proteins | sample SJ1Smetagenome_FD_168611 | JGI IMG/M metagenome (GOLD analysis project Ga0228536, IMG submission 168611) | Enriched culture of PCE-dechlorinating microbial communities from Ithaca, New York, USA - SJ1.S | ecosystem: Engineered > Modeled > Simulated communities (microbial... > Unclassified...
TTGTGCCAGATCGCGATCACAGGAAAATCTTCCGGCAGATTGGCCTGGAACAACGCCCGGATGGCTTTGCCACGGGTAAAATTGTCCAGTGCCCAGATCGATGCGCCAGGCTCGTCTGGCTTGCTGTTTCCGGCGGTTTTGCTGCGACCAGGCCACACAGGGATCACGGAGCGGATGGTCATCCGAAAGGGATAGCCAGACCACGAGCTTTGCTGTGACACCAGGAGCCAGGCCCGATGCTTGTCGGATTCCCAAATGATGTCGACGTGTGATGCATCGGCCAGTCCAGACCGTGTACCGTCCTGTTGCAGCCAATACTGGATCCGGGAGCGGGCAAAAACCTGCAAACCAGCCGTTTCTACCGCCCCCACCCATTCTGAGATCTCCTCCTCAACATCAGATTCGAGCGAAAGGATCCATGAGCCTAAGTCCGTTTTGTCCAGAATGAACGCTGCAAGGCTCGACTCCAGCCAACCCTGTCCGTGATGGAGCATCGGCAGGACCAGTGCAATTTCAGCGGCGGCCCGATCGACGGCACGGGTCAAATCGAGCTTGTCTTGTTCATGGACCAGACCATGGAGAAAGAGGGCGATTAAAAACAGGACCGGTGGTACGGACAGGGCAGCCTCGAGGGCAATGCTTCCCTTTCTTGTCCTGGACGAACGTCTATTGCAGCGCATAGGACAGCTCCATGACCATTCGAGACTGGTTGGCGAGGGACGATCTGGCGGGAGGTTGGACATAAAACTGGATACCGGCAGCATAATCCTGGGGGAATGTGCGCCGGATGCACCTGCTGATCCGCTCCAACAGCGTGTCAGAAGGCAGGATCCACAGCATCAGGCGCAGATGGTCGGCATAGGAAACCACCAGTGGCTGATCCAGCAAAGACGGTGGAATCAAACGGATCGACTGGCCTGCGAGCAACGCCGTCACGTCCTCATTGCCGCGGGCGATTGCCTGGACCAAGGCCAGGACATACGTGATGCTCTCCGGCTCGAGCACGACGCCGGTAGCCCCAGCCAGAATGGCCGCCAGTGTGACAGCCTGGGCACGCAGCAGGGCCATTTCATCTCCATCTGCCAGAAGGGCTGCCAGTTGGATGATGCTGCGGGCAGCGACCAGGCTTGTCTGAACTTGGCGCCTGGCAGTATCCGGATCCTCTGTGCCCATGATGATTTGTTCGATTTCAGCCGGACGGGCCTGGGCCAGGTCCGTTAGATCCAGGCCACTGATGGTCGAGAGCGGTTCACGCTTGCCATCCTCCTGGCGCACCGTAACAGCAGAAGTCAGATAGGCCAGGCAATACTCAGCCAGGCCTGCCTTCTGCACCAGAGGCACCTCGGGACCGGCTGCCAGAGCGTCCATCCAGCCCGTCAGGCCAGAGAGCCAGCGGGATCCATCGGGCAATGCCGCCAGAACGGAGCGCTGTCCTGCCAGTTCGCCGAGCCAGCCCAGTGTCTCTTCCAGAATCTCCAGCTTGTCTTGCTCCGTGACCTGGTCCAGGCTGTCCCGGACCAGGTCCGACAGTTGTCCAGCCAGATCCTCGTCCGGCAGGACCGAATCGCCAGAAGCCGCGCCCCCTTCCTGCGTCCAGGCGTCGGTGATATCCCCCAGATCTGCCTGGGCCAGCCAACCCGATCCATCCGGCAATCCTGTCAACCGGTAAACCTGGTCCAGCCAGAGGACAGGCAGGCGCAGTTTCATCGTGCGGGCGATCTGCTTTTCCAGAGCAGCAGGATCGAGCAAATCCGTGGCCACCAAGAGCCCGGCTGTCGAATCGGCAAACCGGTCTGGAACCAGGGTGCGAAAGACAGATATCTCAAAACTTTCTACGGGCACTCCAAACACACCAAATTGCTGGTAAAGGTCTGGATCGTAAGCGGCCAGGCTGGCTGACAACTGATGCCGCATCGCCCGGACCAGTCCTGCCTCATCGTTGAAACGACGGGCAATCGCCAGACCTGTGGCAAAAACCAGTAAAAGAGGCAGGATGATGACGATCAGAAGCAGGCTGAGCGCACCGCGCCGGCACCGTACCGAAACGAGCATGACACCCTCCTCTCACCGCTCAACCAGGCCGATGATGTCTTCGGCCAGGGCCAGCCAGGCTACCACCAGTTGCGGGCTGGTCAGCAGGGCCGTGCGATCATCCGCGGGGATCTGGTAAAGGGCCTCCAATGTCAGCTGGTCGTGCTGCTCAATCACATACTGCCTGGATGCCTGCTCATGTGCTTTCACAACGGGCAAGATCAGGCCCGTCGTCCCGGCCAGAGCCGAAAGTACGACGGGTACTACCAGTGCGGCCTGTAAACTCTGTGCCATAGCAAAACACCCCCTGGTGACAAGCGTACCAGAGGGTGTGAGATGAAATGGATAGAGTCATGCGACAAAACGCGACCAAATCCGACAAGGGCTGAAATCGCGCTGAGCTCTAAACAGGCTCGGCCAAAGGGTTTCAGGCGCGTTTCAGTGGGTGAGCACCTTCGACAAAAACTCTTTTGTCCGCGGATTCTGCGGATTTTCGAAGATATCTTTCGGGGTGCCTTCCTCAGCAATCCGGCCTTCATCCATGAAAAACACCCGGCTCGCGACCCGGCGGGCAAAGCCCATCTCGTGAGTCACAACCACCATGGTCATGCCTTCCTCGGCCAACTCCTGCATGACATCAAGCACTTCACCAATCATTTCCGGATCGAGCGCCGAGGTCGGTTCGTCAAAGAGCATGATCTCAGGATTCATGGCCAGGGCACGGGCAATGGCGATGCGTTGCTTCTGGCCGCCGGACAATTTGATCGGGTAGACATCGGCCTTTTCCCTGAGACCAACCCGGTCGAGCAAGGCATAGGCCTTTTCCTTCGCCTGCTCAGCGGTCATCAGGCCGAGCGTCGTTGGCGCCAGGGTGATGTTTTCCAGCACCGTCAGATGCGGGAACAGATTGAAATGCTGGAAGACCATGCCCATTTTAGCCCGGACTTTGTTCAGATCCACACCGGGGGCCGTGATTTCCTCGCCATCGACAATGATCGTGCCGGCAGTTGGCAAGTCGAGCATGTTCAGGCAACGCAGGAAAGTGCTCTTGCCCGAGCCGGAAGGCCCGATCACAGCGATCTTCTCGCCCTCATTGATGGTGGCATTGATGTCTTTGAGGACTTTGACCTCAGCAAAATCCTTGTAGAGATTCTTAACGGTTATCACTGCGGCGAAGTCTCCTTTCCAGACGGCCCACCAGGTTCGTCAGACCGACGACCAGGGCCAGGTAAATCAGGGCAACAGCCAGGAGCGGCAGGAACGGATCGTACGTCTTGGCACGGATCATGTCGCCGGAACGCGTCAAATCAGCGACCGCAATGAAGGCGGCAACGGAGGTCTCCTTCAGGAGGGTGATCAGTTCGTTGAACAACGCCGGCAAAATGTTCTTGAAGGCCTGGGGCAAAATGATCTTTTTCATCGTCGTGGCATAGGGCAGGCCCAGGGTCCGGCCCGCTTCCATCTGGCCGCGATCGACCGCCAGGATACCTGCACGGATGATTTCAGCCACGTAGGCGCCGCTGTTGATCGAAAAGGCCAGGATCGCGACAAAAATCTTGTCAATGTTGACTGAGGCGAAGATCCCGTAATAGATGATCATCAACTGGACAACCACAGGGGTGCCACGGATCACGGTCAGGTAGATGTTGGTGAAGCGGGTCAGGAAGAAAATGTACTTGCCATTGCCTTCCAACACTTTGACCAGGGCCAGGAAAAGGCCAATGAACGTGCCAGCGATGACGGAAAACACTGTGATCTGGAGTGTGACCAGAAGGCCGTTGACCAGGAGCAGGTAGCGGTCGGCCTTGATGAAATCATTATAGAAGTTGGTCTGCAGCGTCTCCAGTACCGGAATCTGGAAACCCAGCCGGTCCTGGAAGGCGACCAGCAGGGAGATGGCCGCTACCAGAGCGAGGCCTGCGAGGGTCATGATGGCGCCCCAGCGTTTGTACTTGATCTGGTCCGATGGCATGGTACACCGCCTCCTGACTGTAAAAAAGAGGCCGGTCCGGATCAATCATTCCGGACCGGCCCTCTGGTTTGCCTATGTTTACTGGGCTTTGCGGACGAGAACAACCTGTGAAGCATCAAAGTAGGTCTCAGAAAAATCGACATTGACTTTGCGCTCGTCGGTCACGGTCATGCCGGCAGCGATGGCATTGATCTTGCCGCCATTGAGGGCCGGGATCAGGCCATCAAAGTCCATGTTCTCGACCACCAGTTCCATGTCGAGCTTCTTGGCGACTGCGGCCATGATATCGACGTCGACACCGACGACCTGGTTTTTGTCATCGAGGTATTCGAACGGCGGGAATCCGGCGCTGGTTCCCATGATCAGTTTACCGCCAGCAGCACCCGCATTGAGGTCCGGCAGGCTGCCAGTCTCTCCAGCATGGGCGTTGACCGAAGCTTCGAGGGCACCATTGGCCTTCATTTCAGCCAGGACTTCATTGACTTTGGCCAGCAGCTCGCTGTTGCCCTTGTCCACGGCGATGGCGTATTCTTCGGCATCGAAGCCAACATCGACGATTTCGAGGTCTGCATTCTGCTTGGTGAAGACTTCCGCGGTGAAACGGTCTACGATGACGGCGTCAACCTTTTTCTGTTTCAGGGACTGGACAGCATCGACGAAGAGCTTGAAGGCTTCGACCGACTTGGCTTTGACTTGTTCATTGGCGATGGTGTCACCGGTGGTCCCGAGCTGGGTACCGATCACTTTGCCATCGAGATCAGCCTTGGTGGCGATTTTGACTTCTGCAGAGGCACAGGCAACCAGCGAGAAAGCCAGAACCAGAACAAGAACGAGAGCAGCTAAACGTGTGGTGAATTTCATGTCATGATCTCCATTCTTTCCTTTTTCAAGGGAATTTTATAATCAAAAGTATTTTATACAGCAATCTAAATATTTATGCAAGAAAAATCATTCCCGCAGCTGCGCGGCGAAATCCGTCTCCAGTTTTTTCAGGATTTTCCTGATCGCTGGGGCAATTTCATCGTCACTGAGGGTTTTTTCAGCGGACCGGAAGACGAGGCTGAATGCGATCGACTTCTTCCCTTCTGGCACTTGCTTGCCGCTGTAGACATCAAACAGTCGGACCGATTCGAGGTTCTTGCCACCGGAAACCCGGATGGCGTCCTGAAGGTCGGCCACCAGGAAGTCACTGTCAACGAGCAGGGCGAGGTCGCGAGTCACGGCCGGGAACTTGGGCAGCGGCTGGTAGACTCGCCTGTCGCTGCGGCGCGAAAGCACCACGTCTGCGAACAGGTCCAGCAGCACCGTGCCTGAAGGGGCGGCAAAGCGCTCAGCTACATCGGGATGGACGACACCGATGGTGCCAGCGATGTCCTGGCCGATCCGGATCTGGGCACTCTGGCCCGGATGGAGCCACGGCGTCTCTTCAGAACGCTGGAACGTCACTTCTTGCAGGCCCAAGTGGAGAAAGACTTCTTCGACGACGCCTTTCATGGCCAGGAAATTGGCCGCACCTTTGCCTTTCTGGGTCTCATCAAACAAGACAGCAGCGAGGTGGAGCTTTTCATCCGGCAGCTCGGTCATTGGCACTTGTCTGGGCTGGTAGGTGTAGGCCAGCTCGAACAGGCGTCCTTCGTCAACGGATCGGTTCCAGTTGGTCGAAGCCATTTCCAGGAGGCTGGGTACCATCGAAGGGCGCATGATCGAATAATCTTCACCAAGCGGGTTCTGGATCGTGACCACCTGGCGCAGGGGATGGTTATCTGGCAGCAGCAGCTTGTCCAGCTCGCGCGGGCTTTCAAAGGAATAGGTGCAAGCCTCAAAGAAGCCCTGGCCGATCATCAGGTCCTTGATTTTCTCCAGCGCGTTCTGGTTTGGCGTGCGACCGCCGAGGGTCGTCTGCTTGCCGGACAGCAAGGTCGGCTCGATCTTGTTGTAGCCATGGATGCGGGCGATTTCCTCCGCCAGGTCGGCTTCACTCTCGAGATCGGGCCGGAAACTGGGCACTTGGACGCTGAGATCGTCCGAAACTTCCGTCACGATGCAGCCAAGCCGGGTCAGGATCGAGCTCATATCCTGTGTCGTCAAAGCCGTGCCGAGGAACGCATTGACAACCGCTGGCCGGCACAGCAGGGTGACGGCCTCCGGATGGACCGGCCAGGCATCGATCCGCCCCTTGAGGACGTCGCCACAGCCGAGCTGCTCGATCAGCTCACAGGCCCGGTCGATCGCACGGCTGGCATTGTAGACATCGAGGCCTTTTTCAAAGCGGGATGACGCATCGGTGCGCAGTCCGACCAGCTTGGCAGCCCGGCGCACGGCCTGGGCGTTAAAGGTCGCCGATTCCAGCAGGATCGTGGTCGTGCCAGTTGTGATCTCGGAATTCTCGGCACCCATGACGCCAGCCAGGGCCACGGCCCGGTCGCGGTCGGCGATGACCAGCATCTGGTCGTCAAGGGTACGGTCGACGCTGTCGAGCGTGCGCAGCACTTCGCCCGGGGCGGCCCGGCGCACGATGATCGAACGGCCGGCGACCTGGTCGAGGTCAAACGCATGCATCGGCTGGCCCAGCTCGAGCATGACGTAGTTGGTGATGTCGACAATGTTGTTGATCGGCCGGATACCGGCACAGCGCAAGCGGCGGCGCAGCCAGTCAGGCGAGGTTTCGATGCGGACGTTTTCCACCACCCGGCCGACATAGCGGTAGCACAAGTCGGGTGCCATGATTTCGACACTGGCCAGGTCCTGGGACTGGCGCGGGCTAGTGGCCTCGACCTGCGGCTTAACCTCGGTAAAAGGCAGGTCAAACGTCACAGCTGTTTCGCGGGCCAGGCCTTCGACAGCAAAGCAGTCGACACGGTTGGAGGTGATTTCAAATTCAATCACGGTGTCACGGATGTTCAAAGCATCCAGAATGTCCTGCCCCAAAGGTGTCGTATCAGGCAGGATGAAAATCCCATGCACCGCCCCGGACGGGAAATCGGCTCCGGTCAGACCGAGCTCCTCGATTGAGCACATCATGCCCTGCGACAGCTCGCCGCGCAGCTTGCCTGACTTGATCTTGAGGCCCTTGGCCAGGGTCGAACCGTCGAGGGCGACCGGGATGACCGCGCCTTCGAACACATTGGTCGCCGCTGTGATGATCTGCAGCGACTCGGAACCAATGTCCACCTGGCAGACCTGCAGCTTGTCAGCGCCCGGATGGCGTTCGATTTTCGTAATACGTCCGGTCACCACACGGGTGATTTCGGCAAAGAGTTCTTCGACGCCCTCCACTTTCGAGCCGGACATCGTCAGACCTTCCGTGAGTGTTTTAACCGGCAGATCCACCGGGGTGTATTGCTTGAGCCATTCAATGGATACTTTCATAGCAGTCTTCTTCCTCCCCGATTAACGGAACTGGCGCAGGAAGCGCAGGTCGTTTTCATAGAAATTGCGGATGTCATCGATGCCATAGCGGCCCATGGCGGTCCGTTCGACGCCGATGCCAAAGGCAAAGCCGCTGTAGACGTCCGGGTCGATGCCGCAGTTTCTCAGGACGCCAGGATGGACCATGCCCGCGCCGAGCACCTCGATCCAGCCTTCGCCTTTGCAGGTCCGACAGCCCGTGCCACCGCAGCTCCAGCAGGTGATGTCGACCTCGCAGCTTGGTTCCGTGAATGGGAAATGGTGCGGCCGCAGGCGGATTTCGGTTTTTTCGCCAAAGAGCTGGCGGGCAAACAATTGCAGCGAACCAACCAGGTCACCCATGGTGACGCCGTGGTCGACGACGAGGCCTTCGATCTGGTGGAAGATTGGCGAATGAGTCGCGTCGAGGGCATCGGAACGGTAGACCTTGCCCGGGCAGACGATCTTGATCGGCGGTTTTTGCTCTTTCATGACCCGGATCTGGACGGGCGACGTCTGGGTGCGCAGGACCATCTTGTCCGTGATGTAGAAGGTATCCTGCGTATCGCGTGCCGGATGTCCCTCCGGAATGCGCAACAATTCGAAATTATACTCATCGAGTTCGACTTCCGGACCTTCGGCGATCGAAAAACCCATACCGACGAAGACATTGCAGATTTCGTCGATGACCTTGGTCAGGGGGTGGCGTGTCCCCTGAGCAAGGCGCTGGCCCGGTAGTGTCACGTCGATCCGGTCGAGCTTGAGACGCAGCTCGCGTTCGTTGGCCTTGATCGTCTGCAGCAGACCCTCAAGGCCAGATTCCATGTGCTCGCGCACCTGGTTGGCCAGCTGGCCAACCGCCGGGCGCTCGTCGGCCGGCAGCGAGCCCATGGCGCGTAGAATCGATGTCAGCTCGCCCTTTTTACCGAGGAACTGGACGCGCAGCTGCTCGACAGCCTGGCTCGAATGACCCTGGACCACGCCGATCGCCTCGTCAAACGAATGGCGCAGGCGAGCGAGTTCTTGTTTTAAATCGGACATGTACGACCTCCTGGGCACGCACTCAGCGTGCCGAAAAATGAAAAAATCCGCCCCTGCAACGGGACGGAAAAACCGCGGTACCACCCGAATTCCAAAAACCAGCCTCTATCGCATCTGGCCCCTGGCACTCTCTCAGCGCTGTTAACGGAGCGACCCGGCTATCCCTACCAGACGACCATCAGGGCCAGTCGTTCAGGACAGCTGCTCCCGAGTGAACTTCAGCGGGTCTGGATCCGGGCCAGCTTTCAGCCTGTGGCTGTGCCCTCTCTGGGGTCCAAAAAATCGTCCGCCTACTCTCTCGATCATTGCGTTGGGCCTATGATACCACCAGGTGGTCAAAAATGCAAAGCTAACTGAAACGGGCTTTCCCGGTCAGGAACGGATTGGACTTCAACTCTGCGCGCAGCGTCGTCGTGGAGCCATGCCCGGGTAAAACCGGTACATCCTGGCCATAGATTTCCGAGATCCGGACCAGCCGGTCCAGCGACGCCATCAGCTGTGCGGCCTGGCCACCGGGCAAGTCGACCCGACCCACTGAACCGGCAAACAAGGTATCCCCTGTGAGCAAAGCCCGGGCTTGCTGGTTCTGGAGCACGAGCAGACAGACACCCCCTGGCGTGTGACCCGGGGTATGGATCACGAGCAGGCTCGTCCGGCTGTCCAGCTGGATCACCTGCTGGTCATGGAGGAGAAGATCAGCTGGGTAATAGTCTGCCGCAGCGCCAAAAAAGACCGAACCATTGAGCCTGGCATCAGCGAGATAGCCGGCTTCGTCACGATGGATGGCCAGTTTGGCTGCGGACAGGGCCCGCCAGTCGTCACAACGGCCAATATGGTCGAAATGGCCATGTGTCGCCAGGATCAGGCTGAGGCGCGCGGCGCCTTCTGGCCGGTTTACGGGGTCAAGGATAGGGTCGACCAGGCACGACACCGTACCGGTGTCGATCCAGTAGGCATTGGTCTGCAAGGGTCCGTCCGGCAGCAGGTGGATGGCAAGACCTGCCTGGTCGATGATTTTCATGGCGCCTCCTCGGCTCGCTGGTGGCGGCTCGCCTTGCGTTCGGAACTGTCGAGCAGGATCGTGACCGGTCCATCGTTCTGCAGATGGACCTGCATCTCAGCGGCGAAACGCCCCGTAGCCACCGGCAGGCCCAGGTCGCGCAGCGCGGCGCAGAATGACTCGTAAAGAGGATTGGCCAGGTCGGGACGGGCCGCCTGGTCGAATCCGGGCCGGTTGCCGCGCCGGGTGTCGGCATACAGGGTGAACTGGGAGACAACAAGCACCGCGCCGCCACTTTCGGTCACGGAACGGTTCATCTTGCCATTTTCATCTTCGAAAATCCTGAGGCGGCTGACCTTGCCTGCCAGCCAGGTGAGATCATCTGGTCCGTCGCTGTGGGTGACTCCGAGGAACACAAGCAGACCGGGTCCAATAGAAGCAGTCCGCTCGCCCTCGATCTCGACCGAAGCAGAGCGGACACGCTGCAACAAGGCTCGCATCGATCAGCGGACCAGTTCGCGCCAGTCCAGATCGCCGCGGTCAATGGCCAGGACGAGGATCTCCGCAGTCGCAATATTGGTCGCAAAAGGAATGGCGTGCTTGTCACACTCCCTGAGGAGGGCATTCGGTGCGTCATAGCTGCTGCGGAGCGGATCGCGCAAATAGATGACAGCATCGATCTCATTGTACATGACCCGGCTGGCCAGCTGGTCAAAGCTGCTGGCAATCTCGGTCGACAAAGCCTCGACCTGGAGCCGGGTCGCATCATGGATCAGGCGCGCAGTATTGAAAAGCGAAAACATCTGATGCCGACCCAGGATCTGGCTGTAGGCGATGCAGAAATTGACAAGTAATTCATTTTTCGGATTATCGGCCAACAGGACGATGTTCACGGTTGGTTCCCCCATCTATCATATGAATGTTGAACATATCCCAAACATTGCATAATTTGTGGTTATATTCTATCGATCATTCACAAGGGATACAAGGGTAAAATGTGAACGGGCCGTAAATACTTATTTCGCGCTCTCAAAACCGAAATACGCTTCAAACAGATTCTTGGCAATACCGATCGTATTCGAACCCCAGGCGCCGCGTTCGACGATCTGGGCAATGGCGACTTCTGGATTGTTGGCCGGCGCATAGGCAATGAACAGGCCGTTGGAGGAAGAAAAGTCTTCGAAGCCTGTTTCTGCCGTGCCAGTCTTGGCTGCGACCGGAACCGGGAAGTCTTTGAAAATCCTGGCCGTGCCTTCAACATCGGTGGTGACAGCAACCATTGCTTCCCGGACAGCGGTCAGCGTGGCGGAGGAGATCCCGAGGTCTACAGGGACCAGATCTGACGCATCCTTGACCAGGATGCCTTCGGAGGTGGTGATCGAGTCGATCAGATGGGGCGTCACTTTCTTGCCTGTCGCCAGGGCAGCGGTGTATGTAGCCAGCTGGATGACGGTATAGCTGTTGTCGAACTGGCCGATCGCTGTCTGGCAGGTATCGGCCGGGTACCAGGTCTGGTCGGCCGGATTGCTGCGCAAGAGCTGCTTGGTTTCCCGTCCCGAACGGTAGCCGCGTGCTTCTCCAGGCAGATCGATGCCGGTCAGTTCACCCAAGCCGAGGATCCCCGCCCACTGGTCGATTGCATCGACTCCAGTCAGAAGACCGAGGTGGTAGAAATACATGTTGCAGGATGTGGCCATGCCCCGGCTCAAGGTCAGGTCACCGTGTCCTCCACGCGGGTATTCCAGGCAGCGCCAGGTCCAGTTGGCAAAACTCTCGGTCCCGACACAGCGGATCGTGTTGGAAAACGGGGTGATGGCGCCAGATTCCAGGGCGGCAACAGCGGTAGCCGGCTTGAATGTGGAACCTGGGGCATAGATCTCCTGGATCGCCCGGTTGAGCATTGGCTTTTCGACATTGTCCGTCAGATAGGTCTCGACACGGTCAGCTGCAGCCTCGTCGGTCAGCTGGAGGATGAAATCATTCGGGTCGTAATAAGGGTAGCTGGCCATCGCCAGAACCGCACCTGTCCGGACATCGAGCATGACCACGGCACCGGCATTGGCATCACCGAAATTTTGGGCTGTCTTATTGGCGCGGATGTCAGCAATGGTTTGGGCCAATGATTCCTGGGCCACTTTTTGCAGAGGCATGTCCAGCGTCAGGCGGACATCGTAGCCCGGGACCGGATCCTTGCCGATCGATTCCGAGAAAAAGGTCCCCTCCTCATTGGCGACCGACCAGATGTTGTAGGGCTTGACGCCATCGCGGCCGGAAAGATATCGCTCGGCAATCTGCTCAATCCCGGCCTGGCCGACCATGGCGTCCGGAGCATAGCCCAGCGGCTTGAGTTCCTCATACTGGCTCGAAGAAATACGGCCGGAATAACCGATGATGTGGCTGGCCAGTCTGGCTTCCGTGGCATAGGACCGGGTGGTATCCTGCCCGATCACCACCCCGCGGAAGCGGAAATTCTGCTCATTGACCAGGCTGATGACTTCCTGGCTGATGTTTCTGGCAATCTCCAGTGGCGTCCCGTTGGTGAACAGCCAGTTGTTCTGCATCAGGGTGTAGCGCAGCTTCATGATCGAATAGGCCTCTTCGTCGCTGTAGCGGCGCGGCTGCTCAGGGTCTTCGATCCGGAACCGGTTGTAGAGGAAATACTCGAACAAATCCTCAGCCGAGCTTTTGACCAGGTTATTGGTGTAGTCCGAAACCTGCCCGTCGGCTGGTTCTTTCAGCCCGAGCAGATACTGGTCTGTCTGCCAGAACCGGGTGGCCTCCCACTCCCGGGCAAAGAACGGACCTTGCTCCGGTGTAAAATCAAGGTAAGAGGTCAGTTTGCTCGTCCACTCGATCTGATGCCGGTCCAGGACTTGGGCCAGGTCGAGCAGCATGGCATTCAACGCCTCGTTGTCAAGGCCGGCATAGGTCAGGTACAAGACAGACACGGGCCGGGAATAGGCCAGCGGAATGCCGTTGATGTCCAGGATGTCACCCCGCGGCGCATGGACGGTCATCTGGCGGGAAATGCCACTGGATTCTGCGATACCTGCCACCGAAGATGCGTTGAGCTGCAGAGCTGCCGTGTTGTAGAAAATCAGCGCGCCTGCCAGGACAAAGACAATGGCCAGCACGGCATATCGGCTGCTCAGGGCCTTGTAGACACGAAGGCTCGGCCGGTCCTGGGAATCGGACCGGAAACGCTCCGGCTGGGCGTTCTTGTCAAAGGTGAAATAGCTTTCGTTTTTCAGATCAGGCGCCATTTGCCTTCTCCTGTCGAACCATCATCGAGATCTTCGCTCAGCACCCGGGGATCGTAAGGACCCTTGTAGCGCAAAAGCAGCAGAGTTGGCACGCCCACAGCCACATTGGCCAGGCCCTGGAGCGGCATCGTCGTGGCCAGGCGAGTCATCATATGGCTAAAAGACGGCACCTGGTCAGGCAACATCGGGAAGAACCAGCTTAATAAAACCAGCGCCAGCTCATACAGCAGCGTGACCAAAAAGATCTGGACCAGGCCCATCCAGGTCTTGCGCCGGAAGAAATCCCGCAGCAGGTAATGGGATGTCAGAGCGGCATACATCAGGAGCAGCATACCCAGGCCAAGGACCCGGCCAGCCAGCACATCACGCAAAAAGCCTGCCGCCAGGCCGAGGAACAGGCCATCGATCCGGCCAAACAGGTAGCCTGTCAGGATTGCCAGAACCAGGGTCAGGTCGGGCCGGACTTTGAGAATTGTCATCTCCGGCAGGACAGTCACCTGGAGGATGGCAAAAACAAGGACATAGGTGGTATAGATCAGGATTGGCCGGGCCAGGGGCTGTTGCGTCCGCATCGTTACTGGCCTTTCATGACAAAGACGACCGACACATTCTGCATGTCCACGGACGGTCTGAGAATGGCCTGGCGATTCTGGACCGACAACGCCTCCCGGATCTCGATGATTTCACCGATTTCAATGCCGGCCGGGAAAATGCCGCCCAGGCCACTGGTCACGAGGACATCTCCCACATGGAGGCTGGCAGTCATCGGGATCTGGTCGACCATGCACAGCCCCTGGTCCTTCAGGTCGTAATCGCCGCGCACCCGGAGCAGGTCGCCATTGACAGAGTCGATTTTGCCGCTGACTGCAAATCCTTCATGGATGATCGGCAGGATCTTGGCTGACGTCGCATCCGTGGACAAGATCCTGCCAACGAGGCGGGATTGGGCATCAACGACGGCAAAAGACTCGGTCTCACTGACTACCAAGCCATCAGAAATCCCGATGTCGATCCGGAATACATCAAACCAGGCGCCGATTTCGCGGGTCATCAGGCGGCCGCCAATAATTTCATAGCGGTCGTACTTGTCCTTGAGCTGCAGGGCTGTCTTGAGTTCTGCGTACTGGCGTCCGGCTTCTTCAAGCTGGGTCACCTGGTTGCGCAAGGTGGCATTCTCAAGCCGGAGCGCTTCGTTTTCACTGCGGATCCGGGCACCCTCGAACACGGCTGAAGATCCCGTGCGAATCAGCTCCGTCACAGTCAGGACGCTCTTCTGGACCGGTTCCAGGACCACGGAAAAAGGGCTGCTCAGCTGGTTCAGGAAATTGCCCGGAAACGATGACACAATGACCAGGACGACCAGGCTGATCGTCACAATGACAATGAAATAAAGGGGGCTGCGGCTGTTTCTGGGCATCCAGTATCCTCAAATCCGTGTTTTCAAGAGCAAATTTCTGCACCATGATAGCGCAAATCTGCGCAGGTATCAAATCAGCCCAAGCTGGCGCATGCTGACCGAACCACCCTGGGCGATGACGATGTGATCGACAATCCGGACACCCATCAGTTTGCCCATCTCCATGAAACGCACCGTCGCATCGATGTCTTCCTGGCTCGGAGTGCAATCACCACTGGGATGATTGTGAGCCAGGATCAGGGCGGCTGCATTGGATTTGACAGCATCGCGGAACAGGTCGCGCGGATGGACAATCGCTGCATTGAGCGAGCCTGCCGAGATCGAGCTGATCCGGATGATCCGGTTGCGGATGTCGAGCAAAATGGCGCGGAATTCTTCGCGTGGCAGAAAACGCATCTCACTTTCCAAAACCAGGATCGCATCTTCCGGTACGCGCACGGTCGGACGGCTGGCAGGCAGGCCCTGGCTTTGCAGGCGGTTACCCAACTCGAGCGCAGCTTTGATCTGGGCAGCCCGGACCGGCCCGATCCCGGGCACCGTTTTCAATTCTTCGAGATTCTTGTCCAGCAAAAACCGAAGTCCGCTGGTTGCCTCATCAGCCCCGCCCTCCCCGGCCAGCAGGCGCTGGCAGACAGACAGGGCAGATTCCTGGACCGTGCCGCTGCGGATGATGATGGCCAGAAGCTCGGCGTCGGACAAAGCGCTGCTGCCCAGGCGACTGAGTTTTTCCGTCGGCCGGTCGGCCACAGGGATCGATTTCATGGTCAGGCGATTGGATTTGGACATTTCATACTCCCCCTTTGCACTGCAAGGGACAGCCGATCACCAGGGCAGGAGATGAAATGATTCTGAATTGAAATCAAGTGCCGTCCGAGCTTGTTCCAATAGGACAAGCAAACGGTGGATCGGCAATCCGACAACATTGTAGTAGCAGCCTTGGATGGATTTGACCAGGACGCTGCCATAGCCCTGGATCCCGTAGGCCCCTGCCTTGTCAAAAGGTTCACCGGTCTGGATGTACCAGTCGATCTGGGCTGGTGCCAGGTCGGCGAAAGTCACTTGTGTCTGCTCAGCAGCTGAAAACTGCTGTGCTGCACCATTCCCTTCGACCCGGATACACAGGCCCGTCAGCACGGTGTGTTCGCGGCCGGACAGGTTTTGCAGCATGCGCCGCGCATCGGCCGCATCGGCTGGCTTGCCCAGGATCTGGTCGCCGAGGACAACAATCGTATCGGCTGTCACCAGCACGGTAGCGCTGGATGGATACCTCTGTCCGGTTGCCTGGTTGGCAGCCTGGGCCTTACTCCGGCTTTCAACCAGGGCAGCCATTTTGGCCTCGGCCAGGTCGCGGGCGATCCTGGCCGCCCAGATCGAGCTGAGGCCGAGCCGCGATCCCGGATGCTGGCTGAGCCAGCCATCGACCAAGGTGGCTTCATCCAGATCGACCGGACTCACCTCGATCGCATCCGCCGGGACCAGCCGGGCCAGAAGCTCGCGGCGCCGGGGCGAAGCAGATCCGAGGATGAAAGGCACCATCGGCGGTGGCATCAGAACTCGGCCGAACCCGTTGTGCGGGGATAAGGGATGACATCGCGGATGTTGGCGATGCCAGTCAGGTACATGATCAGGCGCTCAAAGCCAAGACCAAACCCGGCGTGGCGGGCAGAGCCAAAACGGCGCAAGTCGAGGTACCAGTCGTAGTCCTCGGCGGCCATGCCCAGCTCTTCGATCCGCGCCTTGAGCTTATCATAGTTGTCTTCGCGCTGGCTGCCACCGATGATCTCGCCGATCCCCGGCACCAGGCAATCCATTGCAGCAACCGTACGGTTGTCCTCGTTGAGTTTCATGTAGAAGGCTTTGATCTGCTTGGGATAGTTTATGACAAAGATCGGCTTCTGAAAAACCGTCTCGGTCAGATAGCGCTCATGCTCGGTCTGCAGGTCGCAGCCCCAGCTGACAGGATACTCGAACTGGACTGGGGCTTTTTCCAGCAGTTCGATCGCGTCTGTGTAGGTGACGACACCAAATTCATTATCAATGACGTTGTGCAGGCGGTTGAGCAGGCCCTTGTCGACAAATTCGTTGAAAAAGGCCATTTCTTCCGGGCATTGGGCGATCACCTGGCGGATGATGAACTTGATCAGGTCTTCAGCCAGGGCCATGTCATCATTTAAATCAGCAAAGGCGATTTCAGGCTCGATCATCCAGAACTCGGCCGCATGCTTGACCGTGTTTGACTTCTCCGCCCGGAATGTCGGACCGAAGGTGTAGATGTTCTTGAACGCCATGGCAAAGGTTTCACCGGACAATTGGCCGCTGACTGTCAGGCTGGTTTTCTTGCCGAAGAAGTCCTCGCCGAAATCGATCAAGCCATTCTCTGCGCGAGGGGGCTGGCCTATATCCAAGGTTGTGACCGAAAACATCTGGCCGGCGCCTTCGGCGTCACTGCCGGTGATGATCGGTGTATGGACATAGACAAAATCGCGTTCATTGAAGAATCGGTGGATGGCAAAAGCGGCCACCGAACGAACCCGGAACGCTGCTGACAGCAGATTGGTGCGCGGGCGCAGGTGGGCGATGGTGCGCAGGAACTCGGGAGAATGACGTTTGGGCTGGAGGGGGTAATCCGGCGGACAGTCCCCTTCGATTTCAATCGTTTCCGCCTGCAGTTCAAAGGGCTGTTTGGCCCCCGGTGTCAGTGTCACCTGGCCGGTCACAACCAAGGCTGCGCCGTTGCCAGTCCGGGCGATCTGGTCATAATTGGCCAGATTGTCCCGGGTGAACACGACCTGGAGCGGGAGGAAAAACGTGCCGTCATTGAGGCTGATGAAGCCAAACTGCTTCTGGTCGCGAATCGTACGCACCCAGCCCGAAACCGTTACGGACTGGCCGGCATACTCAGCGGTGTTGCGGTAGAGCTGGCGCACCGACGCGTTCATGCGTTTTTTCCGCAGCAGGCTTTGTACTTTTTGCCGCTGCCACAGGGGCAGGGATCGTTGCGGCCGATCTTCTCATGGCGGACGATCTTGGACTGGCGGTAGGATTTGGCCAGCTCGTTGCGCCGCTCACTGCTGAGGACATTGTCCCAGCTCTCGAGCGAATAGAGCCAGTCGGCCTTGACCTCATGCATTTTCCAGTACAGCTTCTCGAAATCGATCTTGAGTGTCAGCTCGGTGTCAGCCTCGACCGATTCCAGATCCAATTCTTCCTGCAGGCAGGAATTGATGCCATCGAGAAAACCCAGGTAGACCACCATGTCCTTGCCAAAGCCGAGGGTGCGGGCCATCTCATCTGCCTTGCCCTGGACGGTGTCCTGGCCAGCTAAGAAAATCTGGTCATAGGCGTCCTTTTCGAGTGTGTAGTAACGCTCAACAAAAGCCTGGTATTCGGTCGGATTGGAGCTGTCCTCGATCTTTGACAGCCACTGGGCATGGTAGCTCATGCGGTATTCTCCTTGAAAGTAAAATGATGTTCGGGGTCTTACAATCGGTTGGTGATCACATGCGGTCGGCAATCACATGCGATTGCCAATAAATTGATTTACAAACGGTCGGCAATCGCTTGGAGGAAGCCTTCGGTGTCGACGACGGTGACGGTATCGAGGTTGACGAGGCTTCTCAGGTCGCCGGTGACGATACCTTCTTCGATCAGCTGGAGCGAGACTTTTTCCACCTGGTCAGCAAAAGCCATCAAGTCCGGCAGCTCGTCGAGTTCACCGCGTTTTCTCAGGGCACCGGTCCAGGCAAAAAGAGTCGCCATCGGGTTGGTTGAGGTCTTCTCGCCTTTGAGGTAGCGGTAATAGTGGCGGGTCACCGTGCCGTGGGCGGCTTCGTATTCGTACTGTCCATTGGGTGAGACAAGGACGGACGTCATCATGGCCAGGCTGCCACAGGCGGAGGCAATCATGTCGGACATGACATCACCGTCGTAGTTCTTGCAAGCCCAGAGGAAACCGCCTTCGGAACGCATGACACGGGCGACGACGTCGTCGATCAGGGTGTAGAAATATTCGATCCCGGCTGCCTTGAACTTGTCGTCAAATTCAGCATCGTAGATTTCCTGGAAAATATCCTTGAAGCGATGGTCGTAGGTCTTGGAAATGGTGTCTTTGGTGGCAAACCAGAGATCCTGCCTGAGGTCGAGGGTATAATTGAAGCAGGAACGGGCAAAGCTTGCGATCGAATCGTCGAGGTTGTGCATGCCGAGCACGACACCAGCGCCTTTAAAATCATGGATCAGCTGCTTTTTCGTCGAGCCATCCGGCATCGTCAGCAGCAGTTCTGCCTTGCAGGGCCCGTCGACTTTCATCTCGGAATCGCGATAGACATCGCCATAGGCATGACGGGCGATGGTGATCGGTTTGCGCCAGCTGGCAACAAAAGGCTGGATGCAGTCCACCAGGATCGGAGCCCGGAAAACCGTGCCGTCGAGAATGGCCCGGATCGTCCCATTCGGGCTTTTCCACATCTGCTTGAGCTTGTATTCCTCCACACGCTGGGCATTGGGGGTGATGGTGGCACATTTGACGGCAACACCGAGCTCGAGCGTGCGCTTGGCTGAGTCAATCGTCACCTGGTCGTCGGTCTGGTCGCGGTATTCAAGGCCAAGGTCAAAATATTCTGTCTTGAGATCTACAAACGGTTCAAGGACGATCTCCTTGATCTGTTTCCAGATGATGCGGGTCATCTCATCGCCGTCCATCTCAACGAGCGGCGTTTTCATGGCAATCTTGGTCATAGGCACCTCCGCGGCCAGCCTCTATCGGCTATAAAATACGGCCCTCATTATACGGAACGAAAGAATCCAGAGTCAATCGACCAGGTTACGAAACCTCAGGCTTTCGCAAACGATTGAAAGGCGATTTTTGAACGTTTCCAGACCAGATCAGGCAGATTTGGCCGCTGATGCAGCCGTCACCAGGAGCATTTCCAGGGCGGTCCGCTCAGGCAGCTGGCCAGTTTTGACAGCCAGATCGGTTTCAAAGCACAGGCCATAGATCTGCTCCATCCGCTCGATCGACATCAGCTTGGCCTGCTGCAGGAGCCGGTTGGCGACGAAAGGCATCACCTTGAGCTCGCGCACCAGCGCATCGGAGCGGCCGAGATCCTTGGCACAGATCAGCTGGCGGAAATGGCGCGCCAGCATGAAGGAAATCAGTTGCACCGGCTCTTTCTGGCCCAGCAACAAGTCGAGCAATTCCAGAGCCCGGGATGTCTGGCCACGGGAAATCGCATCGGTCATGTCGAAGATATTGCCGCGCAAATCCGGCAGGGACAGCTGTTCCACCAGGGCCCGGTCGATGTGCTTGAGACCAGAATAGGCAAGATAAAGGAAGATTTTATTCATTTCCTGCCACAGGACCTGCATGCTGTTGTCACAGCGGTCAACCAGGCTCTCTGCTGCCAGAGCCTCGATCGCAAAGCCGCGCTGGCGGGACTCGACCTCCACCCACTGGCGCAAGAGTGCCGGCTGTTCCTGGCCAATCTCGGCCAGTACTCCCCTTTTCTCGACTGCCTGGATCAGGGCTTTCTGGCGCCGGTCTACCTTCTCTTCGACAAAAACCAGGCAGGCGGAGTCCGGCAGCTGTTCGATGAGCTGGAGCAGCTCCTGTTGGCGCCCCTTGGCTGCCTTGGCATCTGGAGCAGCACCCTCCGATTCCGTTTCGGCTGCGTCACTGGTCTTCTTCTCAGTGGCGGCGAAAAAACCGCTGCCCCGGACCACAATCAACTTGCTGCGTGACAGAAAGGGCGGCGTCATCAGTTCCGATCTCAGGCGATCAAGCGACAGCCGGCTGGCTGCATTGCCGCTGAAGGTCACGGAATCAAAGGATTCGGACCCGGGTGCGAGGACCAGCTCCCGGATGCTGCCGACCAGTTTGTCGATCAGGAATGTCTCCTCGCCATAAAGGACATACAGTGCACGGTTTTCACCTTTGCGCAGTTCGGCCTTGAGTTCTTTGTATCCGATGCGGTTCGTGTCTCCAGCTTTAGCCATGGTCTTCCTTCCGATAGGTCTGTGCATAGAGCTTGCCGTGGCGCAGTTCGATCAGGATCGCACCCTGACGGTCTGTACGTAGATACGGGATGGCGGATTCGGTGAGCCGCGCCAGCAACTCGGGTGCCGGATGGCCGTAGGTATTGGGGCCGACACTGATGACCGCCAGGCCCGGCTGGACCTGGGACAAAAAGGAATCCAGGGTTGTCGTCCGCGATCCGTGATGAGCCACTTTCAGGATCTCATTATCGACGATCCGGGGATCGCTTAGCAAGGCTTGTTCGACGAATGGTGTGGAATCGGACATGAGCAGCAGGGAATGGCCGGTCAGATCCAGGCGAAAGTGCAAGGCCTGTTCATTGAGATCATCGGCGTCTGTGGACATTGATTCCAGCCCGGTCGCAGCCAGAACCTGCAGCTGGTCCGACTGGCCTAGAGCCAGAACGTGCTGAGCCGTCAATGCAGACCAAGGGATAGCAAGCTGTTCGGCCTGCCTAACTAAATTATTTGTCAGGTTGTCCTGTCCTCCTGTTGTATTTTCTTGATTCACCTCCTGTGCTGGCACCAGCAACCGCTGAACGCGGCCGGATCCCAGCAATTCCCCGGCCCCGCCAGCGTGGTCCAGATGGCCATGGGTCAAAATCAACGCATCGATCTGGCGGATCCCCAGGGCATCGAGCGCTGGCAGCAGGATTTGCCAGCCAGTCCCGGGCTTTCCTGTGTCGATCAGGATATCCAGTCCATTCCTGGTGCGAATCAGGGCTGCATCCCCTTGCCCGACACTGAAAAACCAGACCTGATCCGCGGTCAGGAATTGAGATTTGGCGGCAAACAGGGCCAGGCCAAGCACCAAAATGCCAACCCCCAGGCGATAGAACAGCCGCACGTTCGGCCGGCTGAAGCGAATCACAAGCGGCACGAACAGAACCACCACGCCAGTGAGCAGAAGCACATTCAGCCAGGCCACCGGCCAGCGCCCCCAGTGGACTCTGGCAAAAAAGCGAGCGATTGCAGACAGGCTATCCAAAGCGATTGCCACCGGTCGACCCGGTACAGTGAGGAATCCAGACAAGACCTGGTCCATGTCAATGGACATCACCGGCAACGCATTCAGTCCAGCCAGTACCAAGCCTGCCCCTGCACCAGCCAGAAGGATCAGCAAGGTTACAAGGGTCATCCACTCCACCAGGAACAGGGCTGGCACATTGGCCATCAGACCGACCAAGGTCAGCTGACGCGACAAGACTGCTGCGACAGGCAGGACCAGGAACTGGACAGCCAGGCTGGTCCCGGCGAAATCCAGCCAACCAGGTGGAAGCTGTGGCCAGCGAGCAGCCAGCCGTCGAGTCAGAGCCGGTCCACCAGCCAGAAGACCGATCGTGGCCAGCGCACTGAGCCAGAAACTGAAGCTTAAGAGAGCCAGCGGCTGGAACAACGCGAACACCAGGACAGAAAGACCAAGGGCATTCAAAGGGTCCGACCGGCGATGGAACACCCGGCCGAACAGAAACAACGCCGACATCACAAGGGCCCGGCTGACACTGACCTGCCAGCCCGTCACAAAGCCAAACAAGATCAAGGCCAGCAATAACACGACTTGACGCCAGATCCGCCGGATCCTCAACCTGCGCACCAGACCAGTCAGAGGCGTCAGCCAGAAGGCAATGTTCGCACCTGAAACCGCCGTCAGATGCGACAAACCGGCCTGGCGAAAATCATAGACCTGGCCTGGATCCATGCCCTCGCTGGATCCGATCAGCAGTCCAGCCAGCAGGGATGAGCGGTCCGGCCCGACCATCCCGGTGAGTGCTGTAGTCAAGGTCCTTCGCAGATCAGCTGCCCAGCGCACCAGCACAAAAGCCCGCCCTGGCTTAAGCACAACCACCTCCCCGCGCGCAGCATCAATCTCCTGCAAAATTCCCTGGCGCCAGAGCCAGTCCCTGCGGTCAAAACCACCCGGATTGGCAGCTCCAGCAGGTCGTTCAAGATAGCCGGTCACCTGAAGGCGCGACTTGGGCTCAATGACTTTACCAGAACCAGAAAGGGCCAGTCGCACACCCTGTGGACCATAGGCCACAGCTGTCACCCAATCCGAGCCTGCCTGAGTACCACTGATGATCCGCTCCACCGTCACCTCGCCAGACCACCACCCAGAAGGATGGTCACGCTGGAATTGCTCTGCGATCACAAATGGCCAGCCAGGCGCAACCCGCCGATGATGAAACACAGGAGCAAGAGCGAGATGTGAAAACACTTTGCAGCATCAATCCCTGTCTGATGCCGTTTGCACTGCAACAAATACGCTGACAGTGCGAGTACTACCAGCAAACAGACCAGCCGTCCACCCACGTGTATCGCCAGCAGACCACCCACCAGCATAGCCAGTGCCAGAGGCAAGGCCGGGCGACGCCACAGTTGTGCCCAGCGGATGCCCAATTCTGAAACAGTCCCCTGCCAGAGTTCCCGGGCCGTCTCAGCTGCCCATTTCCGCCAACCACCGCGATCTGGCTGAGGCCTGAGAATCCAGTCCCGTTTCATCCCCTCCTCCCTTCCACCGGCTGCAAGCAAAAAAACGATCCGGCAGCTCTCAGTCTGCAGGATCGCCTCGATGGATCACAGCCCTATTCAATCGACAATAGTCGCGCTTTTACGACACCGCTTTTTTCAAACCCCGCTCAGTCCACGCTTGCCGCCGTTTCGCCGACGACAGAGGCGACCATGACAGGTTAATATGACGATTTCAATCAAGGCTCCTGTCCCGCATGGGGTTCTTCATTATCAAGACCTTGAATCACGTCGGAAGCAAGGCAACTGTAATGGCTGAACGAAGGATCCTGAAACGGTTGGATTAGTTCCGCTCTTCCACTAAGGCCAATAAATGGGAACTGCCTGAAGTGATAGCTAGAATATTCTTCAATCCAACCGAATCCTTGATTTGCCCGTGCATGTTATTTCCCCATACGACAACCGTTCCGTCATCTTTTAAAGCTATTGCTTGTTGACCACCTGCGGCTATGGCTTGAATATTTTTCAAATCTCTAGGCATTGAAGTCGGAAGGCGTTCACTCCGCCCCCAAGCCACCAAAGTTCCGTTTTCTTTCAGTGCCAAGGTGTAGCGGGCATGTGCGGCTATTGCGATCACACTTGAAAGGCCTTTCGGAATTTCTAATTGGCCATCTTCATTACTGCCCCATGCTTCTATGGTTCCGTCATCTTTAAGTGCTACAATATGGTCGCTTCCGGCAGCAATATCGGTTATTTTTGCAGCCCCCGATGGAACAAATAGTTCCCCGCTCATTTTACCGCCCCAAGCTGACACGGTTCCGTCCTCTTTCAATACGGCTGTAAGATTGCCACTTGCTGCAATCGCTTTTATATTGATCAAATCGGCGGGAACCTTTTCCCCTTCGTGCAAATATTCGCCCCACACCGACACTGCCCCATCAGCTGATAACGCGACTGTATGATAGTCCCCCGCTGCAATCGCAGTGATGTTCTTTAACCCTTGTGGAACTTCTCCGTTTTTAACACTTTTGTATCCCCAGGGAATTGATCCTCCCCATGTGGACACGGTCCCGTCCTCGGACAAGGCAACTGAATGACAGAACCCGGCAGCAATGTCTATGGCACTAGAGTAAAAACCAAGTGATGCTGATTCATCCTCTGGTTTGATTGCTTTCAAAGATGTAAATCTATTCGGCACCTCCGTTTGCCTATTGGCATTCCAACCCCATGCTACTATTGTTGTACGGCTCAGATTAACAGGTTTGCCTTCAATCCATTCGCCGGTGTATGTCCTATCGAAAAGCTTATCAAAAAAAACCCCCTTGCCGTGATAGAAGCCGTTAGCGAAGCTGCCTTCATATTTTTTCAAGCCATTAAACCAGTAATTGGTTCCATCGCCATGAAACTTTCCTTCTTTAAAGCTACCTTCATACATTTTGGGTCCGTTTTTTTTCTCGTGCTGATAATAATAAGTACCTTGTCCGTTGCGGGAACCATTCACCCAGTTACCCTTATATTCTACCCCGCCGTTATTAAAGTAATAGGAGGTTCCAAAGCCATTTTCAGCTCCATCCTTCATATCGCCTTCATAACGAATGGTTCCATTGGAATAAAATATTCTCTTTGTAAACAGTGCCATTCTGCCCATCTCCTTTTTTTTGCACATTATCTGCAAATCACGGACGAATTGAATGTCACGATCGAGTTTTTCTAGATCAGGGTATTCATTTGTTAATAGTTTCATTTTAGCAGATTGTTCAAATGCTTTCAATTTCATGGCATTATATGTGGATATCAAATCTTCAAACGATCCCCGACATCCAGCCTGACCACTTGTGCTCACTTGTTTTCGAACCTGATCAACCGAACATGTCATTTTCGCCGTTGATCTGTTCTCTTGAGTTTCCAGGTCATGATGTATGCCCACTCCATGAACTACAACCTGAGCCAAAAGCTCATTTTCACCCAAAAATAACCCCGTTCAGTCAACGTTCGCCGCCGTTTCGCCGACAACAGAGGCGACCAGCAGGAACGGCTCATCAGCCCACTATTCAGCTCCAGCCAAATTCGCTACAATGACTCCATGCGTGCGAAAATTAAAACATTCAGTATCATCATTGTTTTTGCCATCCTGTTGCTGACAGGGCTATTGAGTTACCAGGATTACGGCCTGTCAACCGATGAAGAAGCGTGCCATTTCCGTGCCGTGGTCACAGCCAAATACATCTCCGAAACAGTCGGCCTGAAGGTCACTTTCCCAGACACTATCCCTGCCATGGCTGATTATTCGGACCGGGATCATGGCGTCCTGTTCGATCTGGTCGCGTATGGCTTGGAAAGATTGCTCGGCTTGCAGGATTCCAAACAAATCTTCATTTTCAAGCATCTATTAACCTTTCTTGTCTTCTTTGCCGGGCTGGTCGCCTTTTACCAGCTGGTCACGCGCCGGTTGAAGGACTGGCGCTGGGGGCTGCTCGGTGCCGTGATGCTGTTCTTGTCGCCGCGCCTGTTTGCCGATGCCTTCTACAATGCCAAGGATCTGGTCTTTATGGTGACTTATCTGATCGCCATGTCCACAGCCAGCTCGTTGTTCGAAAAGCCCACCCTGGGACGTACGCTGGTGCATGGTCTGGCTACGGCAGTGGCGATTGCCACCCGCGTCATGGGCATCGTCCTGATCCCGGCAACGATCTTTTTTCTCCTCCTGCCGCAGAAAAGGATCTACATCGCACCTGAACCATGGTCCAGACGATTGGGCCGCATCGCTGCTTATCTGGCAGTCAGCCTGGTCTTGACCATCCTGTTCTGGCCGATGCTCTGGAGCAATCCCCTCGAGAATTTCGCTGCAGCTTTCCAGAGCCTGTCTCGGTTTGAGCGCTGGTCCAAGGAAGTCCTGCTGATGGGCCGATTTTATCTGTCGACCGATTTGCCCTGGTATTTCTCCCTGGTCTGGATCGCGCTCACGACACCCTTACTGTATCTGGGACTGTTCCTGGCCGGCTTGGCCGATTGGCTCCGCCGTGTGCTCATCCAGCAGAAACTGCGGTTCTGGCAACAATCTGAGGCCCTCGCAGACACCTTTTTCCAGGCGCTGTTCTGGGGTCCCCTGGTCAGTGTCGTGATCTTCAATTCCGTCCTGTATGATGGCTGGCGCCAGCTCTACTTCATCTACCCGGCATTTCTGATCATCGCCCTGACAGGGCTCCAGACACTCAGCCAAATGTTCAATGGGAAAAAGCTCATCTGGAACGTTATCCTTGCTGGGATTGTCACGCTAAGCCTCGGATCGACAGCTGTCTGGATGTTCCGGGCCCATCCGCTGCAGAATGTCTACTTCAATACCCTGGCCAGCAGCGACTGGCGCAGCCAATACGATCTGGACTACTGGGGGCTGGCCAACCGGGCCGCTCTGGAAGCCATTGTCGCGTCTGATCCCAGCGAACAGATCCTGATCGCAGAAATCAGTGCCGCCAGTGTCTCTGAGAGTTTCCGCATCCTCGAGCCACAGGATCGAGCCCGGCTGGGCCTGATCCCATTCGATTCCGTAGTCAACACGGCTGCAGCAGCCCCACACCAACCGCTCTATGTTTTCAACAATTACAAGCGGCAAAAAGACCCGGACATCCTGGACCGTGATCCTGCCTATGTCCGCTTCTACGAAAAAAAGGTCGCCGGCGAAACCATTCTGACTGTTTATCAATGGGTCGGTCCCAGCAACGAGGTTCAGCCATGAAAGCACTTTCCGTGATCGTGCCCCTGTACAATGAGCAGGACAATGTGGTTCCGCTGCACCAGGAAATCGTCAAGGCGCTGAGCGGCCAATGCGAATTCGAGATCATCTTTGTCGACGATGGCAGCACAGACCAGACAGCCCAAATAGCGCGCACTCTGAAGCCCCTGAAATACATCCAGCTGCGGCGAAACTATGGCCAGACATCGGCCATGGACGCTGGCATCAAAGTCGCCCGGCACCCCTATATCGCCACGCTTGACGGTGATCTGCAAAATGATCCGGCCGATATCCTCAAGCTGGTGGACTATCTGGAAGCCCATGACCTGGATGTTGTGTCCGGCTGGCGCAAAAAGCGGCACGACAGTCTGGCAAAAAAATTCGTCTCGCGCGGTGCCAACCTGCTGCGCAGCATTCTAGTCAAAGACAACATCCATGACAGTGGCTGCACGTTGAAACTCTACAAAAAAGAATGCTTTTCTACTGTCACCCTCTACGGCGAAATGCACCGTTTCATTCCAGCGATTTTGAAAATCAAAGGCTATAGGGTCGGTGAACTGGAAGTCAATCACCGGCCGCGCCTGCGCGGCGTGACCAAATACAACTGGAAACGGACAATCAAGGGATTCCTGGACATGATTTCGGTCTGGTTCTGGAACAAGTATGCCGTCCGGCCACTCCATCTGCTGGGTGGATTCGGCCTGGTCTCACTCGGACTGGGATTTGGCTTTGGTCTCTGGACGGTCTTGCTCGCCATCCAGGGGATGGATCTGTCCAACAGCATGCAGCCCTACATGTCGCTCTTTTTCATCGGCCTGGGCTTCCTGTTCCTGATGATCGGTCTGATCGCCGACATGATGACCAAGATCTACTATGGTCTGAAAATTGAAACGCCGTACAACATACGCCAAGTGATAGATTCTGAAGTTCAGCTGGATAAACCGGCCGCAAAAAAAGGTGACGAGGATGAATGCTGCGATGAATCCTGAATCGAAACAGACGGTGCTGCAATGGATCCAGTCGTTCTATCTCAGGCACAAACAGGAGCTTTTGAGCTATCTGGTTTTCGGTCTGTTGACAACCGTCGTCAATGTCGGTGTTTTCAACCTGCTTTTTGTGCTGAACGTAAAGTACCAGATCGCCAATCTTGCCGCCCTGATCCTTGCGAAACTGTTCGCCTATTTCACCAACAAGCATTTCGTCTTCAAAACCAAAACCGGGCAGGGATTTGATTCGATCCGTGAATTCATCCGATTCGTCTTCGCCCGTGGTTTCACCGGTCTGGTCGACTATTTCGGACTGATTTTCCTGGTCGAGATCGTGTCCTTCGATCCAGTGTACAGCAAATACGGCCTGCAGGTCGTGGTGATCGTCCTGAACTACATCCTGGGTAAAAAGCTCGTTTTCACTCAAAAAAATAATGCATTGACATAAGTTAAATGATTAATATTTCCTGACACAATTGCATATGGTTAGTATAATCAAATGAAGTGCCGCCCGATTTTTTATTTCGCACTAATTCTTAAGCATTCTTTGGTAGGACAATGGCTATGTTAAAAAGGATTGTTTACAAATGGCTTAGAGCCAAGAAAATACCACGATACTATGCAATAAAATTGTCAGATCAAATAGTTACAGAGTTTTTTAACTATCGATTTAGTTTTAAACAAAAAATGTGGGCGCTTCGTCATGGTTTTTTGCCTAGTAAAATTATCAGTTATGGCTTAAATAACAAAAATATTGGATATTATGTTTCTGATTTTGATTACTATAGAAGCTACCCAATTAATAAACAATTTCAACACTGGATCAATGATAAACTGACAACTTATTTCATTTTAAAGCCGTTCTCAATACATTTGCCCAAGATCTATTGCCTAATTAATCGGACGCAACAAATTGTTTCGATTGATAATCAAGATCATATAATAATAAAAAACATCGAAGATATCCTTCAATTGCTCCATCAAAAAAACCGACTGGCTCTCAAACCAAATGGTTCATCATTGGGGGCTGGTTTTTTCAAACTAGAATGTAATGCCGATCAATATTACTTAAATGGAGTGTGTCATTCAAAAAATGATTTGTTGTTGAAGCTATCATCATTGAAAAACTACCTTGTTAGCGAATACATTGTTAATCATAAAGCACTAGATAAAATTTATGATCAGTCTACTAACACTGTTCGAATTATGGTTATTCAGCCAAATGAACATGCCGTAAAAGCTGTACATGGATACATGCGTTTTGGCACATCTAAAACAGGTGCAGTTGATAATATTAATGCTGGAGGAATCTCAGCAACAATAAATATGAAGACAGGTAACTTTTCCAGACCAAAAATGTTTTTAAATAATTCAATGCAAGACATTTCTTGTCATCCTGATACTAATCATCCTCTGACCGGTACCATTCCTAATTGGGAAGAAATAAAAAAAGGGGTTCTCGAAATTGCTCTTTATCTATCCCCACTAAGTTACATGGGATTTGATGTTGCTGTGACTGATGATGGTTTTAAAATCATTGAAATCAATTCTCATCAAGCTATTTCCACCTACCAAAGCTATGAGCCTCTATACAAAAGCCCGCAGGCAGGGGAGTTTTTTAAAATTTTATGCAAAAAATCTTTGTAACTCGCCCAGTTTTGCCTTCTATGGATGAATATTTTTCAGAACTACAAACCATTTGGAACAGCAAGATTCTAACCAACATGGGTGAAAAGCATGCACTTCTCGAGACACAACTGAAAGACTTTCTCTCAATTTCGGAAATTACATTATTCTCCAATGGCCATAGCGCCCTTGAAAATGCGCTTGAAGCATTACAAATATCAGGTGAAGTCATAACTACGCCTTTTACATTTGCATCTACAACCCATGCAATCATAAGAAAAAATCTACGGCCTATATTTTGCGATATTAATCCGATTGATGCTACGATTGATGTTCAGCAAATAGAGTCACGAATTACCGAAAAAACTTCAGCAATTTTACCGGTTCATGTATACGGTCATGTTTGTGATGTTCAAGCTATACAGATCCTTGCCAAGAAATACAATCTGAAAGTAATCTATGATGCAGCTCATGCTTTTGGGGAAAGTCTCGATGGCTTTAATATTGCCGGCTTCGGGGATGTTAGTGTCTTTAGCTTTCATGCCACAAAAGTATTTAATACCATCGAAGGTGGTGCAGTTGTCAGTCATCAGAAGTTAATTAAAAATCGGCTTGAACTTTTAAAAAATTTTGGCATTACATCCGAAACGCAAATTGAATTAGTCGGTGGAAATGCAAAAATGAATGAATTTCAGGCAGCAATGGGGTTATGTAACCTCAGAAAATTTAAAGATGAGGTAAATGCTAGAAAAGTCATCATCAATCGATATCGTAATAATCTGGATGGCATCAGTGAACTTGACTTTTTCCAAGACCAAGCAAAGGTGCTATCAAATTATGGTTATTTACCCGTGTTGTTTTCAAATAGTCATTCCAGAGATCGAGCATATACTTCTCTTCGCAATCAAGAGATATATGCAAGAAAATATTTTTACCCGCTTACCTGTGATTTTTCATGTTATCTTTCTCTCCCTTTTAACAAAGATGTTCCAATTGCCAGAGATTTTGCTGAGCGAGTATTAGTTTTGCCTCTGTATCCTGATCTAGCGTTTTCAGACATCGACAGGATCTGTCAAATTCTGATCGAGGCTTTCCAGTGAAAAAGCTATTGTTACTTGGTGGATCAGCGCAGCAAGTTTGCGCAATTGAATATGCAAATAGCAGAGGGTTCAGGACTATCCTATGTGACTATTTACCAAATAATCCTGGCAGGCTTGTTGCTGATCGTTTTTATTGTGTGAGTACAACCGATCAAGAGGAAATCTTAAAAATTGCAATAATGGAACGCATTGATGGAATCGTTGCGTATGCTTCAGATCCAGCAGCATTAACAGCCGCATATGTTGCAGAAATTCTTGGATTACCAACCAATCCACTGTCAGCTGTTGAAATTCTGTCAAACAAAGCAAAATTTCGAAATTTCTTAAAGGAAAATGATTTTAATCATCCAAAAGCCTACCGATTTAATCAATCCGAAATTTGTGAATTACATACTTTTGAATTACAATTTCCTATTTTGGTAAAACCTGTTGATTCATCTGGAAGCAAAGGAATCAGTCTGGTGGCTGTTCCAGATGATCTACCTGCTGCAATCCTGATAGCCCAACAATTTTCTCGATGTGGTGATATCATTCTTGAACAATACATTCAAAGAGATCATCCCTATGTTATTGGGGGCGATTGTTTCGTTATTAACGGTCGAATTGTTTTTTGGGGGCTATTAAACTCTCATCGCGATCCAGAATGGAAACCTTTTGTTCCGATCGGCACCAGTTACCCCGTTGAAATAACACAAAAACGCCGCAATCTTCTTGAAATCGAAACTCAAAGAATGTTTGATTTGCTCGGAATCAAGTCAGGCGCGTTTAATTTAGAAATGATGTTTGATCAATATGATCGGCTCTTTTTCATTGAAATCGGTCCGCGTAATGGGGGTAATTGGATACCCGGTTTTATTAAAAAATTAACTTCTATTGATATGATAGCAGCCACAATCGAAACAGCATTAGGACTAAATGCAGCGTATGTATTTGAAAAAAGCGTACCGGTCAATGATGAATATCAATCCAATTACGTTTTACGATCACCAGAAGATGGAATTTTTGATGCAATTGAAATAGAAGAATCGTTGCGTTCAAAAGTGACTGACTGTTTACTCTATAAACAGCCAGGACAGGCAATTGAATGCTTTCAACATGCGGGACAGGCAATAGGTATTATATTTTTCAGATTTTCGAGCAAGGATGAAATGATTGAGATCATGAATCAAATGCCAATTTTAGTAAAGGTAATTGTCCATTAGCATCCAATCATTTCAATTTAAGTCGGTTTCTAAGTTCTACTGGAGTCATGATTGAGCGACCTAATGCATTTGCTAAGCGGTGAATGCGTAGAATAAATCCTTCATTTGTTGCCAGCTCTGTTCGATTGTCATCCATCCAGATATTATCTTCAAGTCCGATTCTGACACCATAGCCTGCGGCGGCTGAAATGGCATTGACCTGATATTGTGCATTTCCAACACCACCGAAAGAAACCAGACTGTTTTCTGGTAATTCACGAATCATAAGCCCCATGTGGGATAGATCAGCCTGAGCACATGCGATGTTACCCAATATGATATTAAAATAATAAGGTGGCTTTAATAGACCTTTATGGATAAGATATTTCGCGTAATTGATCATTCCTAAGTCAAAAACTTCAAGCTCAGGTTTGATGTTATTCTCAAGCATTGTCTTTGCCAAATTCTTAATCATATCAGGATCATTTATACTGGCCTGGCTATTAAAATTCAAAGAGCTTAATGTTAGGCTTGCCATGTCAGGTTTATTTGGCGCAGTTATCTTAAGAACGTCTGAACGTTGCTCAAATTGGTTGAAAGTTCGTCCACTGGTCGTAACACAGATAACTAAGTCTGGGGCAAATTTTTTTATGCCCGCAATGATTTTTTCGTACACACTTTTTTGATAAACAGGCTTTTGATCCGCTTCATCTCGAGCATGCAGATGAACCATGGTAATCCCTAACCGACAAGCCTTTCGAACATCCTCGATGATTTCTTCTGGTGTAATTGGAACATGAGGAGTTTGACTTTTAATCGGAATCATGCCGGTAGGAGTGAAATTAATAATTAGTTTTTCCATTTGAACTCCTATATCTCAATTTCATCGCTATTTTTTTCCAACTTGACCGATTTAGGAGCAACATGAACTTCGTTGTTATTACTATTTCGTGAAAGGAAACAGCCTGCACCTATCAAAGAGAAATCTCCTATGGTCAAGCTATTGCGAATCGTGCTATTCGCACCAATAAAGGTGTTGTCACCAATTTTGACATTTCCTGCAATACAGGCTGACGGCGAAATATAATTGAAATTGCCGAGTACTGCGTTGTGGCTAATGTAAGCATTTGAACGGATGATATTGCCGATACCAACTTGGCTATACGGCTCTATGGTTACATTACTAAATATCAAATTCCCTTCACCGATGTCATTCGTATAAATTTTTGCACTTGGACTTATAAAAGTGGCAAATGAATACCCCAACGTTTTTAACTCGAAATAGATTCTGTTTCGAAGTCGATTCATCCCACGATATCCGATGCTTAAAGCGATTTTATGCTCTTGAGGTGGAAATGCAAGGATCAAATCTTCAGTTGAAACAATTGGCCGATTGCAAAAATTTGAACCAAGCAAATAATTGCGGTCCACAAAATATCCAGAAATTTCATATTCACTCTCAGCCTCGATAAAATATCTTACCAAGTCTGTAAACGAGTTGTTTCCGAATAGCACAACTTTTTGCTTCATTTTGTCCCCCGAAGTTTGCTAGATGACTACTGTTTCATTTTCTTATAGAATTGTATTCATACTAGCACATTCAATCATAGATCAAATAGATACTATTGAAAAATAACTCTTATCAAGGGATAAATTTATGAATTGCAAAAATGAAATTCTTGTCAGTATTATTTGTAACACTTATAATCATGAAAAATATATTTCTGATGCAATAGATGGATTTTTAGGGCAAAAAACTGACTTTCTGTTTGAAATTCTGATTCATGATGACGCCTCAACAGACCGAACAGCAGAAATCATTCATGCCTATGAGTTATTACATCCTGATATCATTAAACCAATCTATCAACAAGAAAATCAGTATTCAAATTTTCCAAGAGTAGCAGTAATCAATTCAGCCCGTGCAAAGGGTAAATATCTTGCAATTTGTGAGGGCGATGACTATTGGACAGACCCTCAAAAGCTTCAAAAGCAAGTCGATTTTTTAGAGACTCATCCTAATGCAGTTGCTTGTACTCATAATGCGAAAGTTATTGATGCCAATTCAGGTGCTCTTTTACGTTATGTTCAAAAGCTAGATACTCAAAGTAGATATTATTCGTTTCAAGAGATTCTCCTGAGCGGTGGCGGTATTTTTCCAACAAACTCACTCTGTTTTCGAAGTGAATTCCATCGAGGATTACCTGATTTTTACTTCAATGCCCCTGTTGGAGATTATCCATTGATGATTTACCTTTCCTTACAAGGTAACATTTATTTTAGCAATGAAGTTATGTCCGTTTATCGGCAGAATGTCCATCGTTCATGGTCATTTCAATATCGTGACAGCATAGATTTTAAAACCAGACATTTTGATGGAATCAAAAAGATGCTGGACGAAATTGATGTGTATACAAATCATGCATATTCCGCTTTTATTCAAGAAAGAAAACTAGCTGTTGAATTCGAACTCGCATTAAAAGCAAAGAATTATCGATTAGCTCTATCAAAGAAATATCGTCGAATCTTTTACAAACTCAAAACCAGAAAGAAATTAAGAATTATTTATCGAGCTTGTTTAAGTTTTATGTCGAAATAATTAAACCCCGCTCAGTCCACGCTTGCCGCCGTTTCGCCGACGACGGAGGCGACCAGCCCGCGCAGCTCACCCAGACCGGTCCGGTTCAGAGACGAGAAGGCGATCAGGTTGACGTCTTCTTCCAGATCCAGCCATTTCGTCATGGCTTGGACTTGCTGGCTGATTTGCTGGCGTGACAGCTTGTCGCATTTGGTCAGGATGACCCGGTAGGGTATGTCATTGGCCTCGAGCCAGGCGATCATCTGGACATCGAGTCCGGACGGCTCGTGGCGGATGTCGAGCAAATGCAGCACCAGGGCGATCGGTCGATCACCGGTCAGATAGGTATCGACCAGCGAGGAGAAGTCCGTTTTTTTGTGGTGGCCTGTCTTGGTGAAGCCATAGCCGGGCAGGTCGGTCAGGTAGAGCTTGTCTTCAACATTGAAATAGATGACCAGCTTGGTTTTGCCCGGCGTCGAGCTGACGCGTGCGAGCTGTTTCTGGCCGGCGATTGTATTGATCAGGGACGATTTGCCAACATTGGAGCGCCCGGACAGGACGACCTCCGGCAGGCCATCCATCGGACATTGCCCGAGGTTGGCCGCGACCCCAACGAAGCGAGTTTTACGAAAATTGAGTGACATCCTGACTCCAATCGGTAAAAGGCCAGTCTTTCGGCCTCTTTCATAGCAGTAATTTTCCGACCTGCACAACGGGGTGCGAGTTCCCGCGGCAAGTAAAATCGATTATAATGATTGCGTCCAATGATGTAAACGTGCTGGAGGCGTCTTGATGACCGTGCCGAAACCGGCTGACGACCGTAATTACTATATCTATCACCAGTATGGCGACAACCCGATGCATCCAATTGGCCCGATCGGCCTGATCATGCACCATGTTGACCCCGAACTGGCAGATTCCGTCAATTATTTCCTGCGCAACCGTCGCACCATCTATGTCGGCCGCCATCCCGAGCTGGCCCAGAACCCCGGCTTCATGCGGTCCGACTACCGCATCCCCGTCGCCACCCCACGTTTCAGCTCCGGCGAGGGCAAAGCCCTGATCCAGCAGTCGGTCCGCGGCCATGACCTTTTCATCATCACCGACGTGATGAACTACGCTGCAACCTACCCCTGGCGCCACAAGGCCAACGAAATGACGCCGGATGAGCATTTCCAGGACCTGGTCCGCATCATCCTCGCCGCCAGCGGCAAAGCCCGCCGGATCAACGTCATCATGCCCTACCTTTACGAAGGCCGCCAGGACCGCCGCAGCAGCCGCGAATCACTCGACTGCGCCCATATTCTCAAGCAGCTCTTCTCGATGGGCATCACCAATCTCCTGACCTTTGAAGCCCATGACAGCCGTGTCGACAACGCCGTCCCCGGCCATGGCTTTGAAAATCTCTCCACCGCCTACCAGCTGATCGAGGCCATGCTCCACCGTGTGCCCGACCTGCGCCTCGACGGCGAGCATTTCATGGTCGTCTCCCCTGACGAAAACACCATCAGCCGTTCGATCTACTATGCCTCGATGCTCGAGGTGCCGCTCGGCATTTTCTATCGCCAGACCGACTACTCCAAGCCAGTCGAGGGCGGCTACCAGACCGTCGGCCTGCGCTTCCTGGGTGAAGACGTCGCCGGTCGCGACATCCTCCTGATCGATGACATGATCGTCACTGGCAACTCGATGGTCCGCACCGCCCGCGACCTCAAAAGCCGTGGCGCCAGGCGGATTTTCTGTGCCTCGGCCTTTGCCCAGTTCACCGACGGCCTCGAGGCGATGAACCAGGCCCATGCCCAGGGCCTGATCGACAAGGTCTTTGCCACCAACCTGATCTACCGCAGTGAAGAACTGCGCAATGCCCCCTGGTTTGTCGACGTCAACATCTCGCGGTTCATTTCGCTCCTGATCGATGCGATCAATCACGACGCCTCCCTCTCGCGCCTGATGAGCCCGACCGAGAAAATTTCCAAGCTGCTGGAATTCTATAAACGCAGAAACACCCCCAAGATTGAAAGGCAGGACACCTGATGCTGCAGCCCCGCGATACGGACGATTTTAGCTACAATATCTACAACCAGTACGGCAACAACATGATGGCCCCGGTCGGTCCGGTCGGCATCATCCCCCTCACCGGCAGCGCTGTTTTTGCCGACAGTGTCAATTACTACCTCGGCCGCCGGCGCACCGAATACCTCGAACAGCTCCCAGACCTGGGAGCGACCAATCCCGGTTTCATCCGCCATGACTACCGCATCCCGGTCAGCACCCTGCGTTTCTCCTCCGGCGAAGGCAAAGCGGTCATCGGCAACACGGTCCGTGGCCATGACTTGTTCATCCTGGTCGACGTGATGAACTTCTCCTGCACCTACAAAATGCATGGCCTGATCAACCACATGAGCCCGGACGACCATTACCAGGACCTCAAGCGCACCATCCTGGCGATCAGTGGCAAGGCTCGCCGCATCAACGTGATCATGCCCTTCCTTTACGAGAGCCGCCAGCACAAGCGCAATTCGCGCGAATCACTCGACTGCGCCTACATGCTCGAGGAGCTCTACAGCCTCGGCGTCGAGAACATCATCACCTTCGACGCCCATGACGACCGCGTCGCCAATGCCATCCCGACCAGCGGATTCGAGAGCATCCCCTCGGCCTACCAGATCATCAAGTCACTGGTCAACACCACCCCCGACCTACGCATCTGCGGCGACACCATGATGGTGGTCAGCCCGGACGAAGGCGGCATCTCGCGCGCCATGTACTATGCCTCGATGCTCGGCGTGCCGCTCGGAACCTTCTACAAGCGCCGCGATTACACCCAGGTCGTCAATGGCCGCAACCCGATCATCGCCCATGAATTCCTCGGCGACACGGTCGAAGGCATGGACATCATCGTCGTCGACGATATGATCTCCTCCGGCGACTCGATGCTCGACATCGCCCGCGAACTGAAATCGAGAAAAGCCAACCGCATCTTCTGCGCCACGACTTTCGGTCTTTTCACCGATGGCCTCGAGCACTTCAACCAGGCCTATGAGCAGGGCCTGATCACCAAGGTCTTCGCCACCAACCTGATCTACCGCCGGCCTGAGCTCCTCGCTGCGCCCTGGTTCCAGGACGTCAACATGGCGAAGTTCACCGCCCTGCTGATCGACGCGATCAATCACGACGCCTCCCTGTCCAAGCTCGTCGACCCGACCGAAAAGATCCGCAACTTGCTCGACACCGTGCCTTATTGCGACATCAACTGAGTCGGCCAGCGCACAAGCATGTTTGGCCGCAAGCAGCCTGAAAGAAAGCCCCTGGTGGTCTACACCGCTATTTTTGGCGGTTATGACCAGCTTCAGGAGCCTGTCATGCGTAGCAAAAACTGCGATTACATCTGTTTCACCGACGATCCGAATCTTCATTCCGATTTCTGGACCGTCCGGCTGATCCAGGACGCCAAGCTCTCCCCTGCCCGCCTCTCGCGCCGGCCGAAGATTCTGCCCCATCTTTACCTGCAGGACTATGAGGCCAGCCTCTACATCGATGGCAATCTCCTGCTGACCGGCGATGTCCAGGACTACATCCGAACCTATGCCCGGACCAGCCCGATGCTCTGTGTCAAACACGGTGAGCGCGACTGTGTCTACCAGGAATACCAGGCCTGCCGCGAGAGCCAGCGCGATGACCTGTCTGTCATGCAAAAGCAGATCGAGCGCTACCAGCGCGAAGGCATGCCCCCTGACCTGGGCCTGATCGTCGGCAGCTTCATCTACCGCCGCCACCACGACCCGGCCGTCATCCGCGTGATGAACCGCTGGTGGGACGAATTCACCCACAACAGCCAGCGCGACCAGCTCAGCTTCACCTACAGCTGCTGGAAAGAGCGTTTCCACTACGACCTGTATTACGCCAACAATTGGAGCAATGACTATTTCCTCTGGCTCCCCCACCGGATCCAGGGTAATACGATCAATCTCCAGTACCACCGCGAGCAGCTGAGCAGCCCGAAAGCATGCCGCTCAGCAATGGAAAAAGCTGCTGCTCAGCGGACGATCTCTGACCGGGCCCGGATGCCAGCCAAGTTCTATATCAATTTCGGACAGGGTCTCTCGGAGAGCACTGTGATCTACATCGCGCCGAGCCTGGACGGCAGGAAGGCCACCTATCATCTGCTGATTCCGCAAGGAACCCAGGCCGTCCGCTTCGATCCGATCGAAGGTTCGCAAGTGGCAGTCGCGGGGCTGAACGTTATTCTAGATGGGCAGGTGCTGAATATCCTGCCCGCCAACGGCGAGCGTAAAGACGGCATCGACTGGTTCGAAACCACCGATCCGCAGTATGAAATCGCTGTGCCGGATGTGGGGAAAATCCTGGTGATCGAGCTGGAGATGCAGGTTAAATAACTGCGGAAATTTCCGCAATCAGTGCTGCCCTTCTTGAGAAACTGACGCCATAACCTGCCTGATCTTGGTCGGGTCGCCCCAGATGGCCGGCGAATCATAGGGCCGGTCTGGGAAGGCCCCGTAAGCCAGCTCGATCGTGTACCCGTTTTCAGCGATAAATGCCTCAACTTTGTCCTTCAGGCGCACCGGCTGACCCGAGCAACATTCGATGATGCCCTGGACCTCGGTCTGCTGGACCACCGCCGCAATTTGCCGCGCCAATTCATCGATCGTCTGGAAATCGTATTGATTCAGGCCGCTGGTGAACGGGAAAGAACGATCCCCGCGCGCCGCCGCTTCGGATAGTTTCGTGAACACCGAATGGTTCTTGAGGTCATCCCCATAGAGATAATAGGCGCGCAGCCACTGGATGACCGCGCCGAATTCTTTGCCCAGCAGCAGGCAAACCTGGCGCAGGGTATTCTTTCCGATGCCATAGTAGGACGATGGATTGCAAGGCGTCTGCTCCGAAATCATGCCCTCGTGGTAACCGACCTCATGCATCGAACCCATCACAGCCAGCTGCTTGAGGCCACCGGCCAGCAGGGTGCGGATGAATGTGAAATGCTGCGGGATCGACTGGATGTGGTATTCGCTGCGGTGATTGAAGCCATCGCGCCAGGCGAGGTGGATGCAGACATCCGGTGAACCCAGTCGGGTATACAAATCCGGGTCGCCACTGAAAATATCGACAGACAGGAACTCTGCCCGTGGATCGATGCCCGTATTGGCCAGATCAGCCGCGATGACCTGGGTGTCTGGCTGCTCCAGCAAATGTGCGACCACATGTTGTCCGATATAGCCGTTCGCGCCCGTTACCAGGAATTTGGTTTTCGCCATAGTTACCTCAGGTTTTACTTCAATGCCACAATTATAACCGTTTCAGGCGGATTTACCAAAGCCTATCTTGCGCAGGGCACGAATGCCAGCTCTCAAAAGCTCAATGATTCGATATATAACTGATCGAATATAGCCTGGCCAGAATCTGGGCCAGCCAATTCGGCCACAACCGCTTTAACACCTTGAGATCTTCTTCGAACCGCTTGCCGCTGGTGATACCGAACGAGGTCTGAGTCCCGGTATGGATCCCGTGCAGGATCATCGGCTGGCGGACAAAACACAATGCCCCTGGAAGTTCTGCCAAGCGCAGGAGAGCATCCCAGTCGAGAGAGACGGAATAGTCGGCATCAAACAGCTTGTGGTCCTTGATGACGGCCATGTTGTAAGTCACACTCGGATTGCAGACCGGCTCACCAAAACGGAACAGCAGGCGCTTGAAAAAGCGGCTGCGATAGACAGGGCGGATGAAATAAGGCCAGAACAAGACGATCTTGACCGCCATGGTCAGATTCATCGGCCGGATTTTGCGGTCATCGCCGATCTCTTTGAAATGGGTAAAGCAGAAAATTGCATCCGGATTCTGTTCGACCATATCGACTGTTTTCCGGGCAAAGTCCGGCAGATAGACATCGTCCTGGTCGGCTAGTGTGACCAGTGGTGTCTTGGCACAATTGAGCGCAAACGTCCAATCGGCCACAATTCCCTGGCCAGGCTCATTGACAAAGATCTCCAGCTGGTACTTCTCAGCCAGGCCCAGGATGCGCTCATTGGGTGTGGAGGTCGAAAGCACCACATTGCTGGGGTAGGTCTGCTTCAAAAGCGACTGAATGGTTTCTTCGATGAAAGGCGCATTTTTGTGCGCCATGATGACAAATGTATGAACAATCGGTTGTTCAACAGGATTTGGCATGACTCGTTTTTCCCTTCCACGAACTCAGGTCCTTATTTTCGAGATAGATCCCAGACTTGTCAAGGTTTTCCGGTTTCGCGGTCACCCTGGAGCATGTAGAAAACCCAACCAATGAACAACACGACGATCAGCTCGATTCCGACAACACGAAAATACAACTGGACATTCTGATCCATGAGCAGCGCCTCTGTAAAAAGGACAATCGCCGTCATCAGGACGCCGATCATCAGTCGTCCACTGTATTGACTCAGAAATCCAGACAGAATAGCAAGCAGAAGCGATCCTTGATGGGGCTTTCTGCCCCTTCTGGACGAAGTCGATTTTTTTCTGGAATTAGTCGTGGTTGATTTTGCCTGTGACTGTCCTGCCATAAATATCCTCAAATCGTATGATGTCATCCTCGCCAAAATAGTCGCCTAATTGCACTTCGGCAATCATCAGGGATGTTTCGTGCGTGGTATTGATGACGCGATGCTTGCAGCCGCGGGGGATGAAAATGAAGCTGCCGGCTTCAACTTTCTTCACGGATTCTCCAATCGTGACTTCGCCTTGTCCGACAATGACAACCCAGTACTCCTCGCGATGGTTATGGGCCTGAAGGCTCAGCTTGGCCTGGGGATTGATTTTCATAATTTTGGACTGGGCATAGGGATTCAGGAAAGTGGTCTTGTAATAGCCCCACGGCCGGTTGAAGATCTCGTGATCAACCACCGTGTCATCCATATTCAGGAAATCATAATGACAGTCAAAGGGCCGATCTTCCAGCAGCAACGTCTGCAGATTGTTGCGTGTGATGATATTGGTCAAGCGTCCTTGACAGTCCAGAATCGGCAGGAACTTGATCTTGCCGTTCTTGAACAACTCCACACTGATGCCAATATCTTCGTCTTCAACAATTTTGGTAAAGGTCCGGTTGTAGCACTCCGTAATCGGGGCTTGGACGGGGAAGCCTGCAATGAAAGCGCGACGGATGTCGCCGTCAGTCAGGGTTCCGACCACAGTCTGATTGGGATCGATGACAACTAGAAAGCCTTTGCGGTTCTGGTCGATTTTTGTCAGGGCATTCAAGACTGTTTCATGTTCAACAATCATGAACTGATCGATTTGCATGTCCAAATTCCTCGTATTTCACTTACCTTGGCTTATTAATCCTGTTCAGTGTACACTGAACAGGATTAATCGAAAAGAGAGAATGCCTATGCCCTTGGACGGGATTTCGGCCAAATGCCTGGCCACTGAACTCAATCAAACACTCAAGGACGCCCGGGTTGACCGAATCTACCAGCCGGACCGCACGGATATACTGATCCTGTTCCGGGCCGGACGGGAAAACCTGCGCCTGGTCCTCTCAGCCAATCCAGCCGCCCCTCGGATCCACCTGACCACGGAAGCGCGGGAAAACCCTTCCGAGCCGCCGATGTTCTGCATGCTGTTGAGGAAGCACCTGCTCGGCGCGCGTGTTCTGTCCGTTGAGACACCGGGTTACGAGCGCATTTTCATCATCCGCTTTGCCACCCAGAATGAACTGGGTGATACCCTGGAGAAAAAACTGGTGGTCGAGATCATGGGTCGCCATAGCAACATCATCCTGTTGAACCAGGACAACCGGATCCATGACGCCATCCTGCACATCGACCAGTCGATCAGCCGCCTGCGCGAAATCATGCCAGCACGCACCTATGATCTACCCCAAAACCAGAATAAACCAGCTCCAGACCAAGTCCTCCAGGCCATCCGGAATGGATTGCCATACATCTCTCCGGAAGCGCAAAGCAAGGCCGTAGACAAGGCTTTACTTGAGAGCATCCAGGGCTTTTCGCCGCAACTCTGCCAGGCAGTCGCCGCGGCGGCGGGAATCGATCCGCGCTCAAGATACGATCAACTGACGACTCCGGTGCAGACCGACTTAGCCATTCAGCTGCAGCGCATGCTCGAGACCATCCTGGCTCAGGACTATCATCCGTCGACCTTCTACCTCGATGCCCGGGATACCATCCCCTTCGACTTTCACGCCCTGGTCCTGCCCAATCTGGCCCATCCACGGCCAGAAGCCTCGCTCTCAGCGGCCATGGATCGCTTCTACCTCGAGCGCAACCGCCAGAATCGCCTGGCCCAGCAAAAGCAGTCCCTGCAGAAGCGCGTCGAAACCGAGCTGGAAAACGCAGTCCGCAAATTGCAGCTGCACCAGGATGAACTCACCGAGGGCGAGAAGCGCGACTTCTACCGCACGTGTGGTGAATTGCTAGCGGCTCAGCAGCACCTGATCCAGGATGGCCTGAGCTTCGTCGATGTGCAGAACTACTACGATCCCGAACTCGGCCTGATCCGGATCGACCTGCAGCCAGCCCTCTCGCCAAGCCAGAATGTCCAGCGATTTTTCAAGCTTTACCAGAAAGCCCGTGGCAAATTCGAGACCAATACCCGGCTGGTTCAGGAAGACCTGGCCGATCTGGAATGGCTGGGCAGCCTCAAAAGCGCCGTGCAGCAGGCCAGCGACGAAGCGGACATCCAGGCCATCCGTGAAGAAATTGCCGCCACGGGGCTGTCTGCAGCGGAACGACGGCAGAAAGCACAAGATCTCGGCTCAGAGTCCAATCCAGAGAAAAAACTAAAGCATGGCAGCCAGCTACGCGATTTTGCCCCCGGCAAACCTGGATCCAAAGCCCGACGCCAAGCCAAAGCCAAGCAACCATCAGGAGCAAAAGGCAAGGCCAAGTCAAACGCCAAGAATCCGCCACCCCTGCCGCCGCGTTCCTATCTCAGCAGCGACGGTTTCCTGATCCAGGCCGGGCGCAATAATCTGCAAAACGACCGCCTGACCTTGCGCACGGCGCAAAAAGATGATCTATGGTTCCATGCCCAGAAGATCCCGGGCACCCATGTGATCATCCGCTGCGGCAAACGGCCGGTCCCCGAGCGCACGCTCGAGGAGGCCGCCCAGATCGCCGCCTGGTTCTCGCAGGCTGCCGCTTCCCTGCAGCAATCGGGCCAGCGCGACACCGACGCGCATAAAGTAGCCGTCGATTATTGCCCAGTCAGCCAAGTCAAGAAAATTTCCGGTGCCAAGCCTGGCCTGGTGCAGTATGACCACTACCAGACCCTGCTCGTCCGGCCCAGGGATCCTCAGCAATTTCTGCAATCAACAGGGCAAGAACTCGACTACCCAGCTGAAACGGATTGATTTAGGATCAAAGCAAAGATCCAATTTACTCTACCAGCATCAAAATAAGACATTTGTGAGGTAAACCATGCTGCACATCCACACATCAGCCCCGACGACCTCGCCCGAGCTCGCTGAAAAAATCGCCACCGCCCTGGCCTTCCTGCGTGACAATGACCTCGCAAGCTTCGCCAACGGCTCCGTCGTGATTGAGCCTGGCGTCATCACGGCCAACTTCATGAGTTATGAAACAGTCACCCCAGCTGAAGTCGCCTTCGAAACCCATGACCGATTCATGGATATCCAGTGCATGATCGAAGGCCAGGAGATTATCGGCGTTGCCGACCGCGCCACCCTGAGTGAAAAAACGCCCTACAACGAGCAGAAAGACATTACGTTCTACCATGACCCGGAAACTGCTTACAGCCAGGTCCTGCTGTCAGCCGGCACTCTTGTGACCCTGATGCCCGACGAGGCCCACAAGCCGAAAATCGCCGTATCTGGACCGGAAACGATCAAGAAAGTCGTGATCAAGATTCTTCTCTAAAGCGGCTGTGCCGGCTGGTTCGTCCAGCTCCGGCAAATGGGCCGGACCCAGTGGCAGTTTCAGTCTTGAACCTTCTCCTGCTCCGCCTGCCAGGCTGCCTGGCCCTTCAAAATCTTTTCTCTGAAATCTGATTGCTCAAGCGATGGCCTGCAACCGCAGTATTTCTGGCGGTACAGGCCATCTTCGCGTGCCTGATTCTGCCCCGCACGAAAGCCTGGCCGGAAATCGCGCACGAGAAACTCAACTCCATGTCGCGCAGCAGCAGCCAATCCCTGGCGGACCAGCTCGTCATAATCCTGATACGGGCTGACCAGCAGCGTCGTCGTAAATGCGGGCAGGCCGAGCTCCCTGGCTTTGGCGGCGGTGCGGTCGAGCCGGGTTTCATAGCACATCTGGCAGCGGCTCATCCCGCCATTCTGGGCCGGGTCATAATGCACCCATTCGTTTTCAGCATAATCAGCCTCAACCACGACGTTCAGACCACGCAGATCGGCCACTTTTTGCAAGTTATCACGGCGGCGCTGCCATTCCACCTGCGGGTGGATGTTCGGATTATAGAAAAACAGCAGCGGTCGCAAGCCTTCTTCAGAAATGAGCACATCCAAAGGATATTCGGCACAGGGGCCGCAGCAGGCATGCAATAAAACATTCTCAGTCATGGATCGATCTCCAATTGCAATTGCTCGCCATCGGAGAAATCATGCGTTTCCGTGCCGCGCAAAGCGGTGCCCAGTCCCTTGAGCTTGCGTTCGTACTGGACTGGACAAGGCAAGCCGAGATGCTCCCAGCCGAGCCGGGTCAGCACCCTACCCCGTGGTGTCTTGGCCAGAAAGCCGATCTGCATCAGGAACGGCTCGTAGACATCCTCGATCGTCACCGGGTCTTCCCCGGTCGTTGCCGCCAGCGTATCCAGTCCGACAGGACCGCCGCAAAACATCTCGACCATGTTGCGCATCAGGCGCCGGTCGGTCGCGTCGAGGCCGCGGGGATCGATCTCCAGCGCCTTGAGGCCGAAATCGGCGATCTCGGCATTGATCACGCCGGTGCCGCGGACTTGGGCAAAATCGCGCATCCGCTTCAGCAAGCGGATCGCAATGCGCGGCGTGCCGCGGGAGCGCTCAGCGATGACCGCGCGGCCGGAGGCGTCGAGGCCGATGTTCAGGATCGCCGCGTCGCGCTGCAGGATCTGGCCGATCTCCTCCGGCGAATACAGCTCGAGCCGGTTGATCATGCCAAACCGGTCGCGCAGCGGCGCCGTCAGCAGACCGGCCCGCGTCGTCGCCCCGATCAGGGTGAAATGCGGCAGATCGAGCCGGATCGAACGGGCACTGGGCCCCTTGCCGATCATGATGTCGAGCGCATAATCCTCCATCGCCGGATAGAGGATCTCCTCGACCGAACGATTGAGCCGGTGGATTTCGTCGATAAAAAGGACATCGCGCTCGGTCAGATTGGTCAGGATCGCAGCCAAGTCGCCTGGTTTTTCGATCGCTGGGCCAGTCGTGATCCTCAGGTGGACCCCCAGCTCATTGGCGATGATCCCGGCCAGGGTCGTCTTGCCAAGGCCGGGCGGTCCATAGAGCAGGACATGGTCCAGGGCCTCACCGCGCTGACGGGCCGCCTCGATGAAGACCTGCAGATTGTCCTTGACCTTGGTCTGGCCGAAATAATCGGCCCAGCGCGTCGGGCGCAGGGTGTTCTCATCCTGGTCCTCGACCCGCCGCTCCCGGCCTAACAGCCGCTCTGTCTCAGCGACCGCGAACTCATCGATTTCGGCGTAATCATCAAACGGCATCACATAGCTCCTTTAAAGGCAAGCATCACATGCGAACATCAGCGCACCAGCTGGCGCAGGGCCAGGCGGATCAGTTCTTCGACCGCCAGGCCAGGGGCCTGGACCGCCTGGACGGCCCGGCTGGCTTCCACACCAGAATAACCGAGAACCAGCAAGGCACTGATCGCCTCGTTTTCAACACCCTGGGGCAATTGGACACCGCTGGCAGCAGCAGACGATAACGATCCGGCATCGCCACTCCAGTCCGAGCCTTTGAGCTTGTCCTTGAGCTCGAGGATCATCCGTTCGGCGCCTTTTTTGCCGATCCCTTTGACTTGGGTCAGCGTTTTCGTGTCGCCGGTGATCACAGCGAGGGCAAACTGGCTCGGTGTGACCGATCCGACCACGCTGCTGGCCACCTTGGGCCCAACGCCGCTCACGGTCAGGAGCAGTTCGAACAAACCGACATCTTCCTGGGAGGGGAAGCCATACAAAGCAAAAATGTCCTCGCGAACATAGAGATGCGTAAAAGCCGTGATCTCCTCGCCGACCGGACCGAAACGGTCGAGCAGCGAAGAAGCCGCCTGCAGGCGGTAGCCAATGCCTTGGGTTTCGATGATCAGGCTGTCGATGGTCTTGGCCACCAGCTTGCCCTTGATGTATGCATACATTATTGATAGCCTCCTCGTGCCAATGCGGCGGACCGGTTGCCGGAATGGGCATGACAGATCGCCACCGCCAGGGCATCGGCCGCATCGTCCGGCCGCGGCACCTGCTCCAGACACAGCAAGACCCGAACCATCTGCTGGACCTGCGTCTTATCCGCCTTGCCATAGCCGGCTACGGCCAGTTTAACCTGCATCGGCGTATATTCATAGATTGGCAGCCCGGAACGTGCTCCGCTCAGGATCGCAACCCCGCGTGCCTGGGCCGTACCGATCGCTGTCGTCGTGTTGCGGCTGAAAAACAGCTCCTCGACCGCCATCGTCGCCGGCTGGTGCAGGGTGATCAACTCATCGATCTTGTCTGCAATCTGCAGCAGGCGCTCCGGAAAAGGCGTATTGGCCTTGGTCGAGATCACGCCATAATCGATCACATGCAGGCGATTGCGGCTGTAATCCACCACACCAAAGCCTGTGATCGCATAACCCGGATCAATGCCGAGAATCACCATGAAGCAATCAATCTCCTGCCCTCGAAATTCAGTTCGTCTGGCCAGACCAAACAATCGTTCTCATGATAGCACACCAGAAAAAGAACGGGCAATTCATCTGGAGATCCATAAAGGATCCTGTTCCCTGTAACAGAAGCTACATTTTTGCGCCAAGATGAATAATCACAAAACGCCAGCTTCATTTCTGTGCCATTTGTTAAGTATTTTTTCTAGACAATAGCTGTATCATGTCGTACTATATTCACAGTTTTATGGCCGATCACGGATTTTGATGTTTCACCATGCAAGCCAGAAAACAGCCGCTTGCAAATCAACCGTTTTCACGTCATAAAAGAAATCCTCACAAAAAAGGAGAAACAGTATGAAGATCAAAAGAATCGCCCTGATGCTCCTGGTCGTTGCCCTTCTGGTCCCGGCCCTGGCTGCCTGCGGTGCCAGCGGTGACAGCAAGACCATCAAAATCGGTGCCATGGGCCCTCTGACTGGCGACGTTGCCGTCTACGGCATTGCCGCCACCAATGGCTTCAAGCTCGCCGCTGACGAAGTCAACAAAGCCGGCGGTATCCTCGGCAAGCAGATCGAAATGCCCATCCTCGACGAAAAGGGCGACGTCAACGAAGCTGTCAACGCCTACAACAAGCTCGTCGACCAGGAAAAGGTCGTCGCCATCCTCGGTGACATCACCTCCAAGCCGACGATCTCCGTCGCCCAGCTAGCTGCCAAGGCCAACATCCCGCTGGTCACCCCGACCGCTACTGCGCTCGACGTCACCAAGCAGGGTACCAACGTCTTCCGCGCCTGCTACATCGACCCCTTCCAGGGCGAGATCATGGCCCAGTTTGCCAAGGAAAACCTCAGCGCCACCAAGGCTGCCGTCATCTACAACTCCGGTGACGACTACTCCTCCGGCCTGAAAGATTCCTTTGCCGCCAAGGCTGCCGAACTCGGTCTCGAAGTCGTCGCCACCGAAAGCTATGCCAAGGGCGACACCGACTTCAAAGCCCAGCTGACCAAGATCGCCGCTTCCGGCGCCGAAGCCCTCTTCGTCCCGGACTACTACAACACCGTCGCCCTGATCGCCAACCAGGCCAAGGCCACCGGTCTGACCATCCCGCTGATCGGTGTTGACGGCTGGGACGGCGTCCTCGGCTCTGCCAAACCGGAAGATGTCGAAGGCTATTACTTCGCCAATCACTACTCCACCGAAGACCAGGATCCCAAGGTCCAGAACTTCCTCAAAAACTACAAGGCTGCGTTCGGTGAAGAACCGAACGCCCTGGCTGCCCTCGGCTATGACGCCGCCTACATCCTGTTCGAAGCCATCAAGGCCGCCGGCACGACCGACAGTGCCAAGGTCATCGAAGCTCTGAACAAGACCGACTACACCGGTGTCACCGGCAATGTCAAGTTCGACGCCGACCGCAACCCGACCAAGAGCGTCACGATCATCCAGATCGTCAATGGCGCCTACAAGTTCTCGGGCAAAGTCAATCCTTAATCCTTTACTCTTGCAATGTGGCAAGGATGGCGCTTCCGCAAGATGCGCCATCCTTTCTCTGATTCATCCCTTCTGATTTCATACGCGAGGAGCTGCTGACTCACATGACTTTCCTAACCTATTTCCTCAATGGCCTGCAGGCCGGATCGATCTATGCCCTGATCGCCCTGGGCTACACCATGGTCTATGGGATCGTCAAACTGATCAACTTCGCCCATGGCGATGTCATGATGGTCGGCGCCTATGTCGCCCTGTTCTCTCTGACCAAGTTCCATCTGCCGCTCTGGGCGACTGTCCTCGTGACCATGCTCTTCACCGCCGTGCTCGGTGTCGTGATCGAGCGGTTTGCCTACAAGCCGCTCAGAAAGTCAGCACGTATCTCAGCCCTGATCACCGCCATCGGTGTCAGCCTGCTGCTGCAAAACTTGGTCATGCTGATTTTCTCGCCCAACCCGATTCCCTTCCCCGACCCGCTCAAGGCCGCCCCTGTTTTTGAAATCGGCGGCCTCAAAGTCTCGACCCTGACGGTCGGCACGATCGTCGCGGCCTTCATCCTGATGGCCATCCTGACCCTTTTCATCACCAAAACCCGCATGGGCAAGGCGATGCGCGCGGTCTCGGAAGACACCGGCGCCGCCATCCTGATGGGTATCAATGTGAATACAACGATTTCGGTGACTTTTGCCATCGGCTCCGCCTTGGCTTCCTTCGCCGCAATCCTCTATGTTTTGGCTTATCCCCAGATCCAGCCCTACATGGGCTCCATGCCCGGCCTCAAGGCCTTTGTCGCGGCCGTTCTGGGCGGCATCGGCATCATCCCCGGCGCCATGGTCGGCGGCATGGTGCTCGGCATTGCCGAGAGCCTGACCAAAGGCTACATCAGCTCCCAGTTCTCTGATGCCGTCGTCTTTGGCATCCTGATCCTGGTCCTGCTCTTCAAGCCCAGCGGCCTGTTCGGTCGTAATATCCGTGAGAAAGTCTGAGGTGGACCGCATGAAACTCTCCAAGATCCAGCGTTCCTACCTCTACAACGCCCTCGCAGTCGTCGGCGTCTTCATCGTGCTCTATGCCCTGCAGCTGACTGGCCTGATCGGCCGCTATTACCAGGGCATCCTGCTGACCCTTCTGATCAACATCGTCCTCACCGTCAGCCTCAACCTGGCCACCGGATTCCTGGGCCAGCTGACCCTCGGCCATGCTGGTTTCGTCTCGGTCGGTGCCTACACCGCCGCCCTGATCTCGCTCCGCAGCGGCCTGCCGGAAGCGGTTGCCTTCCCGATCGCCCTGGTCAGTGGTGGTGTCGTCGCCGCTGTCTTCGGCATCATGATCGGCATCCCGGCCCTGCGCCTCAGAGGCGACTACCTCGCGATCATCACGCTCGGTTTCGGCGAAATCATCCGCGTCGTCATCCTGAACCTCAAGTTCACCGGCGGTGCCAGTGGTCTCAACGGCATCCCGATCATGACCAATTTCCCCTACGCCTACTCGATCGCCGTCCTGACGATCACGGTGATGTTCCTCCTGATCCGCTCGCGCCACGGCCGGGCGATCATCTCGATCCGCGAGGACGAAATCGCCGCCGAATCATCCGGCATCAACACCACCTACTACAAGCTCCTGGCCTTCACGATCGCTGCCTTCTTCGCCGGTGTGGCCGGCGGCCTGCAGGCCCACATGCTCTTCGTTATCGACGCCAACAAGTTCGGCTTCATCTATTCGGTCGACATCATGGTCATGGTCGTTCTCGGTGGCATGGGCTCGATCACCGGCTCCATCCTGGCTGCCACCATCCTGACCATTCTCCCTGAGTTGCTGCGCGACCTGGCCCAGTACCGCATGCTGATCTATGCCATCCTGCTGATTGTGCTCATGCTCTACCGCCCGTCCGGTCTCTTGGGCCGCCATGAGCTGTCGCAGAAGATCCTCGGCCAGTGGGCGGGACGCCTGAGAGGCAAGAAACACACACCCTCGGCCCCGGACAGCCCCGAAGCCTGATATTAGTAGACGAAGGAGTTCCCCCATGGCCTTGCTCAAAGTCGATAACCTTGGCATCACCTTCGGTGGCCTGCGAGCCCTCGATGATGTCCGGATCGAGATACACCCCAATGAAATCATCGGCCTGATCGGCCCCAACGGCGCCGGCAAGACGACGGTCTTTAACTTGCTGACCTCCGTCTATGCCCCCTCTGCCGGGTCGATCGAGCTCGAAGGCATCAGCATTGTCGGCAAAAAGTCCTTCGAGATCATCAAGCACGGCATCGCCCGCACCTTCCAGAACATCCGCCTGTTCAAGGATATCTCAGTCATCGACAACATCCGGATCGGCTACCACAATAACGCCAACTACTCGATCCTGGCTGGAATTCTGCGCCTGCCCTCCTTCTGGAGTGACGAAAAGCGCATGACCGAAGCGGCGATGCAACTTTTAAAGATGTTCAACATGGAGCATCTGGCCGAGCACCGCGCTGGCAGCCTGCCCTATGGCCAGCAACGAAAGCTCGAGATCTGCCGCGCCCTCGCCACCCAGCCCAAGCTGCTTCTTTTAGATGAACCGGCTGCCGGCATGAACCCGACTGAGACGCGCGAGCTGATGGAGACCATCCGCTTCATCCGCGACCATTTCCAGATCTCAGTCCTCCTGATCGAACACGACATGAGCCTGGTCATGGGTCTGTGCGAGCGCCTGATTGTGCTCGACTACGGCGTGATCATCGCCACTGGCACCCCGGAAGAAATCAAGAAAAACCCGAAAGTCATCGGGGCCTATCTCGGAGGCGAATAACGCATGCTGACTGTCAATAACCTCAACGTCTTCTACGATGCCATCCACGCCATCCATGACGTCTCCTTCCATGTCGATGAAGGTGAAATTGTCACCCTGATCGGTGCCAATGGCGCCGGCAAGACAACGATCATGCAAACCGTCTCTGGTCTGCTCAAGGCCAAATCCGGTGAAATCGCCTTCTTCGGCCAGGACCTGCGTGCGATCGAACCACACCGCATCGTCGAACTCGGCCTGGCCCAGGTGCCGGAACGCCGCCGCGTCTTCACCCAACTGTCGGTCCAGGAAAACCTCGAAATGGGCGCCTTCACCCGCAAGGACAAAAACAACCTGGCCAATGACTACGAAGCCATTTTCCAGCGCTTCCCGCGCCTCTACGAGCGCCGCAAGCAGCTCGCCGGCACCCTCTCCGGCGGTGAGCAGCAAATGCTGGCGATCGGACGCGCCCTGATGTCCAAGCCCAAGCTCCTCCTGATGGACGAGCCTTCCATGGGTCTCTCCCCTATCCTCGTCCAGGAGATCTTCAAGATCATCCGCGACGTCCGCGACAGCGGCACCACCGTCCTCCTCGTCGAGCAGAACGCCCAGGAAGCACTGAAGATTGCGGACAGGGCATACGTGCTTGAGACGGGCACCGTGGCGGCTCAAGGGGCTGCAGCCGAGCTGCTGGGGAATGATGAGGTCAGACGGGCTTATTTGGGGATATAAGATAAAGATGATAGGCGTGGAAAGTACACAAAAGAAAAATATAATTCTGCTTATGAGGAGTGTCTCTAGAAAACACGGGGGCGCTTCTTCTGCATTAGATATCGCTGAGACATTGCAAACATTAAATTATGATGTAAAAATATTGCTTTATTCAGGATATTTGAGGCACATACTATATAACAAAGAAAAAACAATCCTTTCTCATAAAAATATCTACACATTACCTCACTTTATCAAAACAAAGAATTTACTAAAATCAAGTTTAAAATCAAATATTAAGAGATTTGTTAAAAATATATTTTATCTGATTGACCCTAAAAGATTTCAATTTCGGGAATTACTTTCAGAGGCTAATTTAATTATTGATTTTATTAGTTTGCATGAAAGAGGGATAAGGAAAATTAGAGATATTTCGCAGGCTCCTATTATTTTAAACCATGCAGGATCGCCAAATGGATATGAAAATTTTGGGATTACAAATGATTATTTTGTCAAACCTATAGAAGATATAAAGGATAGATACAAGGCTTTTTGCAAATTTTATGATATGATCCTTTTTCAATCTAGTGAACAAGCTAACGAATATGCTTTAATCGATTCTACATATAAAGATAGATGCTTAGTTGTCCCCCCATCATGTCAGGAAACAAATGTATTGGCGGCAAGTCAGTTAAATTCGCCTTATAATCGTAACAAAAGAATTATTGTGTGTGTGGGTTCTGTTCAACCACGGAAGGCTCAAGACCAAGCGATTGAGGCATTTAATATTATCCAAGCCAAATATTCAAATCTTGAACTTCATTTTGTCGGAGATTTAATTAATCCGACATATTATTCTCAGCTATTGAAAATTATCGAAAATCATGGTTTAAAGCAAAAGATCTTTTTTCATGGGCATCGAACAGACTATTTGCAATTCATGGCACATGCAGAAATTATACTCCAAACTTCAAAATCTGAAGGTGTTTCAAGAATTTTGCGTGAAGCGATGCTCATGAGACGACCCATCGTTAGTTACGATATATCTGGGACAAGGGAACTGTTAGCAGCAGGAACAGAAGCTCTGCTTGTAGAAGCTCAGAACATTCAAGCTTTAACTAATGCATTGTCTCAACATCTTGATTCACCAATTCAAGCAAATGTACTAGCTGAGAACGCATTTCAAAAATACGCAAAAAACAACTCTTGGATCGTATATGCTTCAAATCTGAAAAATATGATTGCAACAGCGATTGAATATAAAGCTAATAAGTGAAAAGAAATCATCCTTGTTTTTCTGATTTGAGTACATATTAAAATCATCTTTTATGACGATCCCTATCTTTTAGTAATCAGAACCTAGGTTTTATGATATCAAACCAACTTCCTGATAATACTGACGGGCGCTGCAAATATCGGCCTAGTTGAGCCACTGTGTCGGAGTGAATATTTCAGTGCGGCGGAGCCGCTGTGTTAATACCGATTGAGCCACATTGTTAACGATATAGGACCAGAATGACAGTGGGCAGAGCCGCCAACGATTTAGTCAGCGACCCTGCTGATGTCTGTGAATCAATGCTTTTTCGAGTTAATGCCCTTTCGTCTGCGCATCGAATCCTCGCCGGCGATAAAGATTTCATAGGAATCATGGACGATTCGATCTAGGATTGCGTCGGCCAGAGTGCCTTCGCTGCCAATGCGACTGTGCCAGCCTTTTGGTGAGAATTGTGAAACGAATATCGTTGAGGCTCGCTTGTGCCGCGCTTCGACAATTTCCAGCAGATCCCTGGCTTCGGACTCGCTGAGCGGAACCAGCATCCACTCGTCCAGGATTAGCAGCGGCAATTTTTTGAGTTGTGTCATGAGCTTTTTGTACGTTCCTTGTCCGCGAGCGACCGCGATGTCGTTGAGTAAATCAGGCAAACGCATGAATCTGGTTTTGATGAAATTACGGCAGGCGGCGACGCCAAGAGCACAGGCCATGTAGGACTTGCCGGCGCCGGAAGCACCTAAAACGATGATGTTGTGCTTTTCATGAATATAATTGCAGGTCGACAAGCGGATGATCAGTGCCTTGTCCAACTCACGATCAGCATGATATTCGATATCTTCAATACTGGCGCCGGTGTCAGAGAATCCAGCCTGATGAAGCAAGAGGGCTAATTTGTTGTTCTTCCGTTGGTTCCATTCAGAATCGACGATGAGACCGAATCGCTCCTCGAAAGTCAGCGTGGAAAATGCATGATCGTGAATTTGCTGGTTGAATGATTCAGCCATGATTCGCAGTTTCATTTCCTGAAGCTTGGTTGTCGTTGTTGCGTTGATCACTGTTTGACCCTCCCGTAATAGCCGGCTCCGCGTGTGAAGCTATAGTCTTCGGCATCTTTCGGTTTGGCTGGTTGGGCATCTGGTTCTTCAGTGTTGACCTTGTCAAAACCGGACTTCAGGATCGTCGCGATATTTTTATAACTGGGATTGGGGGTGTAGCTCAAAGCCTTGGTACAGGCAGCTTCCAGACGAGTCAGCGAATAACGGTCAGCTAATTTGAGCAATGCCATGCAGGCTCGATAGCCCTGCTGTTCGATTTTGTGAGACGCCAGAATGGCTTCAACAACGGCTTTTGTATTGGTTCCGACATTGTTAGCCCAGCTGATGAAACGCTCGGCATTCCACGAAGTATATTGTTTGTGGTCGTCCGGCATGTGCTCAACGATGGTGCTGTATTGACCGGCAATGCCGTATATCCGCGGATGGGAACAGATCCGGTGATTGTGATAGAAGACTTCGATGATGTTTCGAGTGGTTCGAACGTCGACCTGATGGCGGATGTATTCGTACGGTACGGAGTAATACATTTTATCGACGGATATGTGATAATTGAACTGCACGGTTGCGATCTTCCAGGTTGCCAATTCGTACGAAGAAGCCGGTAAGGGTTGGAGCATAAGTTTTTCTTCTGCCAGGAAGGTGCTCAACCGACTGCCGGGTTTCTTCTGAAAATCCTTGCTATTGAAGGTGTCCAGCTTCTCGAAAATCGCTTCATTGAGTTCGCGCAGGGTAAAGAATTTCTCATGCCGCAGGGCCGCCAGGATCCAGGTTGAAATGACCCCGACCGTACCTTCAGCACTTGGTTTGTCCTTGGGTTTACGGACGCGGGCCGGAATGACCGCCATGCTGTAATGCTCAGCCATTTCATGATAAGTTTTATTGATTTCCGGCGTATACCAGGACGCCTTTGTGACCCCGGTTTTGAGATTGTCCGGAACCAGGATGCGCGTTGTACCGCCAAAGAATCGGAACGCATGCACATGGGCAGTGATCCAGCACTCGAGATTCTGCGATGGAAATGCTTCGACATAGGCATACTGGCTGCTGGACAACGCAGCTACAAAAACATAGGCGATGATTTTCTCGCCGGTGTCGCGGTCAATGAAATGGGCAGTCTGGCCGGCCCAGTCAACTTCTAACTGTTCGCCCGGTTTTCTGGAAATATGCATGGTCGCTTTGGTAGTGGCAGCGAATTTCCGATAGTAGTTGCAGAACTGGGTGTATTTCAGCGGGATTTCTTGATTCAGGCGGCATTTTTCGCAGTACTCATGCCAGAGAAGGGTCAATGTGACACCGCTTCTGGCCAGTTCACGGTGGATGTGCTCACAGTCTGGAACACTTCGAAATGTTAATTGCTGCTGATGTTCCGGGTAGAGTCGCTGGAACAAGTCAGCGTTGGTCAGGTCTCCGACCTGATCCCATTCAAGCCCTTGTTGAGATGCCCTTTCGAGAACGGTCGAGACGGTGTTTCGTGAGCAGCCGTTACTGACGGCGATGCTCCTTTGGCTGATTCCTTGGCTATGCAGCCGCAGAATTTCGCGATAATCAGTCATATTGATGACCTCCCTGTCTATATTTGCGAGCTGTTGTCAGCGCCGCATTGCTCCAGTTTACTGGAAGCTAGACAGGGTGGCTCTCGCCGATTAACACGGTGGCCCTATTTGATTAACAGAGTGGCTCAATTTCATTAACACGCATGCTCAAACCGAAGTAACATATTCAGTCGGAGCTAGTTGAGCCACCTTGACGGACCGAACTGAGCCACTTTAACGGAGTAAAATGAGCCACCTTTTGTAGAATGAAATTGTGCCCTTCGCTATATGGAGGATTCGCTCTGGGGTTCGAAGCTTTATCTGAATATGAAACACCTCGAAGCAATGGATGTAGAAGCGGGGGTGGCGGCTGATCTGACGGCTGGCTGACAACCAGCTGCCAAGCGGACATCAAATGTGCGAAATTTTCTTGACACTACCGCATGTCGGTGCTGCCGCAGGCCAGATACACCTGACGGGATGTCAATTCGCTGATCACAGGTCTTGCAGCCGACGAGCCACTTCCAGAAGCAAGTCGGGGTCAAAACCCTTCTAGATCTGAATCGATGCCCGACCAATCTGAACGGAGATCTTACTTCCCAATACTGAAGTGGCAGGCTGAAAGTCATAATCCAGTGACATCCAGCGAACGGGTTGACTTGCGGTATCTGATTCAACGCTACGCAGGCGACGCTGCCAGTAGAAAAATTGATGTGGTTTGATCTGGTTCTGTTCGCACCAGGCTTTGGCTGTCCGGTTGCTGGCAGAGAACTCAGCGAATCGCTGCTCCCAAACCTGCCGCAATTCATTGTGTTTCATCTCGATGTTCCCCCATCTCTTGATGAGAGAATTTTTCCAAGGTTCAGCTTTTAGTTCAATGTGTGGCGCTTTATACGCTTACTGCTAATTGCATATTCAGCCATACCATTTACCTTATCAATATTTTTCAAGCTGACTGTTCCTTGATAGACATCATTTTCATCTTTACTTCAGAATCTTTCATCCACTCAAGAATTAGTGGAGCATCTTTCTTTAACAATTTTCGTAACTGAACCATATAGATTCCTCTGTATGCTAGTATTTGATTTTACCTTTACAAGTTCATTAGTATGCATTTAGCTTTGTAGCATTATCGAATTTTTTCATTTTTCGTTTCTTTAAGTAATAAACAATATAATTTACAATCGGATATTTAATATAAATAATGTTTATGGTTTTTCTTATAATATTTATTTGATTGCTTTTAATAATTCTAGCAAGAATTTTCTTTTTGATGCTTGGATAAGAATATTCAATGTCATTTTCAAGTTTATTAATAATATTAAGATATTTTGTTATTGGTTCATTTAACACATTATCATATATGGTACGGTAAATCAACAAATAGTTACTTGCTAATTTATGACCATCTATAAATGATGCTATTTCATGTAAAGTAATATTATCTTTGTTATGCAAATAATCTGCTGTCCTTAATAGAGCATCAATTGCATCAAATTTTTTGATATTGGGCGAATTGGTTACAGAACCAGGCCTTCTAACAATATAAACTAATATATCATGAATAAATTTAATCTTCTGTGCATTTGATAATGATTTATAAATAAACTCTTGATCTTCTCCGTTTGTACATCCTATTTCAAACATCAGCTTATTTCTTAATAAAAATTCTTTTTTATAGATTGCACTGCACGAGTTAATTGTTAATTTTCTGTTTATTATACTTCTTAATGCATCAACTCCTGACCATGTTGACGAAATTTGTTCGATTTTGAATCTTTTAAAATATTCATGCAAAATATTGCCATTAGGCAAAACAGTATTATAAGCAAATGCAATAATGTCATTATCACTATTATGCGTTTCAAATTTAATAGACTGGACAAATCTATCTGATAAATAGTCATCACCATCTAAAAAGTAAATGTATTGTCCTTCTGAGTTTTCAATTCCAACATTTCTACTATAACTTACACCATTATTATCCTTTGAAAGAATTATACGAAATTTATCTTCTTTATATTCTTTATAAATTCTATCAATTATAATTCTAGTGTTATCCGTTGAGTTATCGTCGATAACAATCAACTCAATTTCTTGATCTATTTGATCCAAAACTGATCTTAAAGTAGTTTCAATGTAATTTTCAACATTATAGGCAGGAATAATAATACTCAACATAACCATATGATTATTTTATCACTTTCAAAATTAATATTTACTGTTATACATTTCTAAATTATATGATTTCATATTTTAGGTTAATAATTTATTAATAGATTTTGTCACTGGTTGTTTAATCGATTTCAAATATAGTAGCACGAGTACAATTTTTATAGATTATCCTTCTTAAATGGACATGACTCATAAAAAAGCAATTTATCAATATTGATTTTTTCGCAGGCAACATTTTTATACAATTGATCAATTGTGAGTTCTTTACTCACTATTAACGGTGTTAAATTTTTCTTTTTTACAGAAAGTAAATAATCTAAGAACTTAAAATCTCCACCATACAAGTTATTTGATAATTTAATCCACAATGATGGAATATTATAAGTATCAGCGATTATTATTCCATGCAATGAACTGGAAGCAATGATCTCACATTGATTAATAATTTCGATAACATTAAATAAATTATCTTTAACATCTATGATTACGACATCATCTTCATATCTTTTTTTGAATTTATCTATAAATATATTATCCTTATCCACATAATGTGGAACAATTCCAACTTTATACTTCTTATATTTAGTTTTTACATTATAAAAAAATGGTAACAATAGAGCTGGATCTCCATAATTTTCTGGACAAGGTATGCCTTGTTTCAAAATTAATTCTCTTGACAGCGGTCCTCTAACAGCATGGATTTTTTTTGGTGGAATTATAAATTTGCCATTTTTAGAAATAAAGCCAGATCCCCATATTTCCAAATTCTTTATATTCTTATTATCAAGAATACTTCCAATAACTGAATAAACCGGTTTGTTAGATATATTAATAACATTTGTATAGTTATATACTTTTTTGTCAGATATCTTTTGAATTAAATATGGGTTAAGTTTATCACCAAAATTATTGATTCTATCAAAGTAACTTACTATGATTGTGTCTTGATTTGTTGCGGCCTGGATAGATGGACATATTTGATTAACTTTTCGGTTGCAAAATCTGATTGTTCTTTTTACAAGTGATGTCGAGTTGCTTTTTGGGGGCATATTTATGCTTTTATTGACATAAAATTTCAATGCCATAATTTCCTCTAAATCAAATTTTTTATTTCGATAGATCTATTACTATTAAAAAGAAAAGATAGCAATAGATCTTATAAAACATAATAGTAGTTACACTACTTAGTGGTCAATGAAACCGCTATTGAAAAGTTACTCATATAAGACAGAACGTTTTATCGGCAAAAATATTGTCTATGGGAATATTGACATAATCTATTTTTAATAAATATCTATGGCAGCTTTTGCTTGATTGATAATCAAGTGAATGATGGTGGAATAATTGCTATAGTATTTTATTAAATCAATTGTACAATTATGTTAATCTCTTAAATCCGCTGTGACAAACTTCATTTTTAATTTTTGCTTTAATATTTCCTTCTTGTAGAGCTTTAGCAATAATTGCAAAAACATCATCAACCGCGCTCAAATAAGCTGCAATATCCTCCGATCGATGTTCCAAAGATGCATAATAGCCCATAGTGCTAAGAAAACCTCGTTCAAGCATTTCTTGGATGAAGAGGGTTTTAATCTCTTTCTCGTGGTCACTCTTTATCGAGAACAATACCAACGGCTTGATGCCCATAGTTTTGATCTCCAAACCGTGCTTTTCAGCCAGCTGTTTCCAACCAGCTTCGATTATTTCACCATTGCGGATTAGAATCTTCTCTACTTCTAAATCTTTAAACTTCCGTATTGTCGCTAATGCAGCCACCAGACCTACGCGATCTGTAAAATAGGTGCTGCTAATGAATGTATCTTGAGCCGCTTGCATAATAATTCCCCGGCCAATCACGGCAGCCATGGGGTATCCGTTGCTGATAGCCTTGCCCAGCAATGCCATGTCTGGGTCAACACCAAATACCAGATGACTTCCACCGCAACAAAGGCGAAAACCGGCGCTAATTTCATCAAAAACTAAGACGATCTTTTCTTGCTCAGTCACCGCTCTGATATGCTCCAGGAACCCGTTTACAGGTTCATAATTCCGTATTGGCTCCATGATGACAGCAGCGATTTTTCCACGATGGGTTTCGATCAATTGGTCAAAAGCAGTCTGATCATTATATGCAAACGGAAAAGACGTACCCTTGAGATTCTTAGGCACACCAGCCGGGCTCAGGCCAGGCAGGAGATGGCCTTCCAGCGTGTTGTCATCACCCAGGTTGCTAGCCAAGTACCAGTCATGCCAGCCATGATAACCACAGAATAGGACGATATCTTTTCTTGTATAAGCACGAGCGATCCGGATCGCGATCGCCCCACTCTCACCACCGCTTTTAGCATAGCGCACCATATCAGCCCAAGGATGCAGTTCACAGAGCACCTCGGCTAGTTCGACTTCCTCCGGTGCATTCAGGGTACACATACTGCCATCATCGACAGCCTGTTTAACCGCAGCATTAACGTCCTCATCAGCATAGCCCAGGACATTGGCACCAATTCCCATGTAGCTGAAATCCTTGTACTGCTTGCCATCAAGATCCCAGACATCGCAGCCCTTGGCCTTGCTGTAGTAACTCGGCCAGAGGTTAGGCAGGAATTGTTCCGGCCGCTTGGACAGGAGTTGTGTACCGCCGGGGATCAATGTTTTCGCTTTGACATAAAGGTCCTGTGATTTTCCCATTAGATTCTACCGTCTTCCTTTAGTGATTTGGCCAGACCCTCGTCCCGATGTATGGATGAATTGATAAAAAAGGACTGGGGATTTTTTGTCATCCAGGCAATGGCATCGAGATAGGAGAAATTGGGCTGGTCGTGATAAAGCGCATCTAAAATGGATTGGATCAATTGGAAATCATGATCCTCATCCACAGTCATTCTTAAGTGTGAAAAATCGGTCCGCGCTGTATAGTTTAGTTTCTTGAACGCATCATGATTCTTGATCCAAAGAGTCACATGCTCACGGTCCGATTTATATGTTGCCGTATGATACGCCTGGCTCAATGCCTCGAAGGTACAGATTTCAATATCCATCCCATCGGGGTAAGTCGGCACGAGCGTATTAGAGGAATAGTCGCAGTCATTCTTTTCAAAAAATCCGATGACCTCATCGATCACAGCCGGGTCAATGATCGGACAATCTCCTGTGATCCGGATGATGTTCAAATCATTGATAGAGCTTTGCAGGTTGAAAGCCTGAGCACAATCATAATAACGTGACAGAACATCATCCGGGGAACCGCGGAAACAGTCGATCTGAATGGCGTTGGCGAATGTTTCGATCGCATCATCCAGGGGATCCGTCGATGTGGCAATGACCAGCTTATCAATTTTTTTAGCCTGCAGAACTCGTTCACATTCATATTGCAGGAGCGGCTTACCCGCAACTGTCATCAGGACTTTGCCTGGCAAACGGGTCGAGCCCATGCGGGCCTGAAGTATGGCAAGATTCATAGTTGGGCTCCGGATTACCTTCTCACTACAGCTTCCAATTCTGGGGGAGAATGAAATTGTCATCGCTTATTATAAACTGATTGGCAGTAATTGGCACGGTTTTTCGTGCCAGAGCCGCGACTATGTGCTGAAGTTCCAATAAACTGGTCACGCCGACCACAACCTGGTCGATTTCCGGGAGATTGTAAACAAACTGCAGGATAGTCGCCAGACGATCTTGTGGAATTTTTTCGAGCACCGGTCGGATCGGCTCGAAGTAGGCATTGATCTGATCCAGTGGCTGGAGCAAAAGGCCCTGTAGAAAGGCAGAGCGAGCATGGATCTCGATCTGTCTGGCCTTAAGCGCTGGCAAGAGCGGAATAAAACGCTGGTCAAGCAAATTGACTGGGATCTGGACCAAGTCAATCGGGAACTCTGAGATTATTTGTGCCAGTTTAGCCGGTGTATAGACACTGACACCTATTTTCTCAACCAGACCCTTAGCCTTGCATTCAGATAGCCAGTGCCAGGTTTCCGGATTCATTTCATTTTCATCATGAAGCATCAGGCCATAGACGGACTCGATATGCAAATTCTCAAGTGATGGTACGAGGTCAAACTGTCCTTTGACCTTGGTCACTACTTTGAAGCGAGTGAGGTCAAACTGGCCCAGGACTCGTTCGCTGTTGCCATACCCTTGTGCTGTGTCCAGCAGGCTAATCCCAGCCGTCTTGGCATACTCAAGAATCCGGCCGACCTCCTGTGGAGGAACCTGACCTTTGTCGTTTGAAACGCCATAATCCAGGCCAAATTGGACCGTACCGAGTGCCAATTTCATCATGCGGGGAAATACCTTCTCAGGAAAGCTGCATCAGACCGGAAATCATCGAGCCGGTCTGGCTGGGTTTTGTTGGTTTCGATCGCAATGGTCGGTTGCTCGCCAATGATGGCTGCCAGACGCTGGAAGTCCAGATTGCCCTGGCCATAATTCAGATGGGCATCCATCTCACTGGTTGTATCAATATCTGAGAGATGAAACATGAACGGTTTCAAGGCCATGAAGTCTTGAATATAGACATACGGTTCAAAACCCAAAGCGTTGGCTGCCGAGCTAGCATGGCCGATGTCGAGGCAGAAACGGCAACCCGTTTGCTCGATGATAAAATGGATCTCCTCGATCTTGCCACCGACATAGTAATCGCCCTGGATAAACGGCAGCGTCTTGTAAGGTTTGTTCTCGATCACAGCCCGTGGATCCCCGATAATCTGCAGCTGACGGGCAGTCTCGCGATAATCGCCATCCGTGCCGCCGTGGAAAATGATGTAATCAGCAGCCAGTTCATCGGCGTAGCGCTTGACTTCCTGGTATTTGGACAGATTACCCTCGAGTGATTCTGCCTTGGACAGATTCATGCCATGCTGGAAATGAGGTGCGTGGATATTGAAGGGGACTGGGACCTGTTTCCATTGCTCCAGCAGGCCCAGCTGTCCGGGCACCACATAGAGCTCAATGAAGTCATAGACGCCTTCCTGATGCAGGCGAACCGCTTCCTCCAGGTAATTTGCTGTATTCAGATTCCAGAGTTTCAGGCCGATTTTCAGTGCCATTTAGACCTCGACATCCTGCCTGTACAAGGCATCGCCTGCCTGTTTGTCTGTCTTAAGTATTTGACCAACTACAGCATCCAGTTCATAGGGTAAAAAAGCATCGCTGGGGGCTGGGCGCAAGCTTTCCAGATCCTCACGGGTCAGAATCGCACCCGCAGCCAAATCGCGAGTCAGACGCAGACAACGACGCTGGACTATGACCGTATCTTGTTCATTGCCTTCAACGCGTTTGATGCCATCGCCGAGCGCTTGTTCCAGCTCCCGAGTCATCTGCACCATCTGGGCCCAAGTTGTCGGATTCATGGCAAATTTATGGTCCGGTCCCACACGGCTGTTGTCATCGGTGAAATGTTTTTCGATGACACGTGCACCCAGGGCAACCGCACCCAGCACAGTAGCACTGCCGAGGGTATGATCCGAAAGCCCCAGAATCATGCCGGGGTAGCGATTTCTGAACGTATTCAAGACATTAAGGTTGATGTATTTGAAGTTCTCAATATCTGCAGTGTAGTTGGTGTTGCATTGCATCAGGACGATTTGGTTCGTGTGACGGCCGATGACATTGATCGCAGCTTCCACGTCAGACATCCCTGATGCTCCGCACGCTAAAAGGACCGGTTTGCCCAGCGAGGCTACCTGATCGAGGAAAGCGTGCCAGGTGATGTCACCTGAGCCGATTTTGTAGGCACGGACATGGTCGTTAATCTCAGTCAAAATCTCAAAATCATAGGGCGTCGTCATGAATTCAACTTGGGCCTGGCGTGCGGTTTCGACCAGTTCCAGGGTCCAGTCGCGTTTGCATTCATATTCTTTATAGACATCAAAAACGGATTTGTGCCAGCTGGACTGATGGCTTTGATGGGTCTTCAGATGGCGAAAACCGTAGTCACTGACGATTTTTTCAGCCAGGAAATGCTGGAATTTGACGCAATTAGCCCCGGCTTCCTTGGCCAGGTAGATCAGTTCCTTGGCTCTCTCCAGATCCCCATCATGATTAGCAGCGATATCCGCAATGAAATAGGTCGGTCGATCGAGACCGATGATGTCAGATCCGATTGTAATCTCAGTGCTCCAACTCATGGTACTCCCCCTTGATTTGTGAAATAACTTCTGCCAAGCCGGGCAGGGCATAACCAAGCAGGGCTTCGGTCTGGCTGACATTGAGACCCAGACTGTCGGCCCGCTGCGAAGAAGTCAGGGATTTGACAGAGCCGACCCTCGCCTGACCGAGGTCCAGATCCAGCGCTTTGGCCAATTGCGTGATGAATTGCGCCTTGGACGAGACTTCCGAACTAGCCAGATTGAAAATTCCCGTTGGTTCATGAGGCAGAAGATCGAACAAAGCTTTAGCAAATTGCGTCACCGTGATGCTGGATGTGAAATAATCATCAAACAGCGTCATGGCCTTGTGCTCTTTCAAGGTCTGGATCGCCCATTCGACAAAGGTTGGCTGCCCGTCGCGACCTCTGAAACCGACGATATTGGTGCGCAACACCAGCGATTGCGGTGCAGTCAGGGCAAAGCATTCTCCAGCATATTTGGTCCTGGCATACTCATTCAAGAGCAGGACGGGGTCTGTCGGGGCATGCGTGCTATTTAAATCTCCCGAATAGTAGCCATCGGTCGAGATATAAACCAAATAAAAGCCATATTGCCGGGCTAGCTGGGCCAAGATGGCATTGGGCCGACTGTTGATTTCATAGGCTGCTTTAAAATCATCTTCACACAAAGCGTGGTTGACAATCGCACAAGTATTGATCACGATGTCCGGCCGAGTGGTTTCGATCAATCGAGCCAATTCCTCATCCTTGCGAATGTCCAGATTGAAATCAGCACCAGACCGGGCGACACCAAGCAACCGCTCGCCGCGCAGGCGAGCTTCTCTGGCAATCGCCTGGCCCAGTAACCCAGTCGAGCCGAGTAACAGGATCTCAGGCATGGAGGTCCTCGATAAGTTTTCGCATTTCAGCGACACTCAGCCACTGGTTGTTATTACCGCTGTGGTACTCAAAATCCTCTGCAACTGGTTTGCCGTCCGGATATCTCTGGGTGATGTGGTGAAAATCGATTTGAGGGAAGATAATGTAATAATCCTCAAACTCGAGGGTATTGCGGGCGTCCTCCTGGGTGATCATCTGCTCATGGATCTTCTCACCCGGCCTGACGCCGATTTCCCTGATCTGCAAGTGCGGAGCAATCGCTTCGGCCAACTCGGGCATCCGCATGGAAGGGATTTTCTTGACATACAATTCACCGCCCTGCATGTTTTCCAAGGCATCGATGACCATCTGCACAGCACTTTCCAGTTTCAACCAGAAGCGGGTCATTTTCAGGTCAGTGATCGGTAGTTCGGTCACCCCATCGGCAATCAGCTTTTGGAAAAAGGGGATGACGGAACCACGTGAACCAGCTACGTTGCCATACCGGACCACGGCAAAACGGGTGTCCTTGGAGCCAGCATAGGCATTGCCGGCAATGAACAGCTTGTCAGAACACAATTTGGTTGCGCCATAAAGATTGACCGGAGCGCAAGCTTTATCTGTGGACAGTGCCACAACGCGCTTGACCCCCTTGTCCAAAGCTGCATCGATGATGTTCTGAGATCCAATGACATTGGTTTTAACAGCTTCAAAGGGATTATATTCGCAAGCGGGCACCTGCTTCAATGCTGCGGCATGCACGACATAATCGACACCGTCAAATGCCCGGTAGAGCCTTTCCTTGTCACGAATATCGCCAATAAAATAGCGCATCTGTTCATCAAATGGCGCAAATTCGGGCATGTTCTGCATTTGAAACTGCTTGAATTCATCGCGTGAGTAGATGATGATCTTTTTAATATCTGGGTACTTGGCAAGAATTGTTTTGGCGAACATCTGGCCAAAAGATCCTGTTCCGCCTGTGATCAAAACTGTTTTATTGTTCAGCATGTTAAGCCTTTCACTTTATATAATTCAGATTTCAAATTTTCGAATTTGAATGCCTCTGCGAGAAGCAATTCCAAATTAAGATTTTATCATATTTTGAAAGATAATTTATTTTATCGATTGCAAACGCTTTAATCGTCTAATGTTATTGATATTGCATAATGCATTTGACGTTTTTTCAATTCCCAATAAGTTGAAAGATAGTATTAATACTATGCTCAAGGGGAAAGATACATACCTCAGCAATGACTTCGATTCATGAATGGCCTGATAAAAATCACGTTTTTCGTTTTCAGATAATAAAGCGCTGAATTTCTTAAACATATTGAAATATCTTCGACCACATTCCTTCATTAATATTCGTCTGAACTTTGGCTCAATATCCTGATGTGCGACAAGTGTTTCCCAATTTTTTAATACCTTAATCACATCTTTTGCATTTTTTACTTTCAAGGTATTAGTAATAGAACCTGGTCGCTTTTCTCTATAATAGTAATACGGTTTGTTATTACTGCCAACATTTTTTGCATATCTGAATAATCTAACCGTCCAATCGACATCTTCAGAATTATTGTTCAAATCAAAAAAAAGCATTTTTTCCAAAATAAATTGGCGTTTGTATAGACCACGTACGCCCATTCGGAATCTCTTTTGATTTTCCATGATAGACACAAATGCAGATTGACCCGATTTATGAAACAGAAGATCGTTATTAACATTAAAAATATCAACCTTCATTATTTCGCTTCCATCTGTGAAATACGACATTCGACCTATAATGAAATCTAAATCGGGGGACTGTTCAAGTACATCCATAAAGCTCGAAAGTGTTTCATGATGTATATAATCATCCCCATCAACAAAATAAAGATATTGTCCATCTGCTGAATGGATACCTGTATTTCTAGCAGCAGAAAGTCCTTGGTTATTCTGATGGATGACTTTTATACGTTGATCTTCGACTCTATATTTTTCACATATTTCAGCACTATGGTCCGTGGATCCATCATCAACTAAAATTAATTCAAAATTGTAATAACTTTGATTAAGTATACTTATTATACAATCATCCAAATAATTCTCAATGTTATATATTGGAACAATTACACTTATCTTCATCCTTTCTCCTCCCATTCAAATGGTAAAAAAGAAGACAGAGCAGACTCTTTTGAACCTACGGTAAGCTCAACACCATTGGGTTTGAGCAGTGTTTCGTTCAAACCCTTAACCAACTGACTTACGGTCACTTCGCTAATCTCGGCGTTATTGGTTTTATGGCCACCAATGTGCTGGGTGTAAACAGGGAGTTTAAAGCCCTTGCTTTCATAATAGGCTCGATCCTCATCAAAAAAATAATTTCCGTGATTCAGATCTATGCCACACAAGACGATTTTCTTATAGCCCATTAGCCAGGCTAATTCGATTGCCGAAAACAATGTGGCTCTTTTCCGAAAAATCATCAGCTTTCGTAGATGATTATGATGTTTGAGAATTATCGACATTTTCTTGATCGCAGGGTCAATTTGACTAATTTTCAAAATTGGCAAGGTGGGATTATACAAGGGTACAAAATCCTGGCGTACTGATTCCGGGAGCTTCGACAAGTTTTTCTTCCCGTGTACACCATCTTTGTAAATCAGTAAGGTCTGATGTTTTTTATAGACGTCAAAGACGACTTCCAGATCGTGATAATAGCACTGAGGAAAATAATCCATGTCATGTAAGATTTCGGCCATGAGAATATCTGGAATGAAGTCATGGAAAATCCAATCATTCAGACCCATTGTATCTGCGCTGGCAATTTCTTGCCACTGCTCTGGCGAATAACGGTTAACCGAGGAGCCAGTACCAAGGATAAAAAGTGTTTCGCTTTTCTTCTTCGCCATAACCTGACTCATATTGAGCCAATTACCCTTTTTACCGAAACTGTTCTTGAATATTTTGAGACGGCTCCATAATATACCCAGCCAAATGTATTGATCATAATACCGATTGCCGAATTTACGCCTCAGAGCGATGAAATGTTTCATGATAGATGACCGCCGTTTGCCATTTGATTGATAAAATTGATGATCAAGGTTTCATTTGAGTGATCACACTCAAGTTGATTGATTAAATAATGTTCCTTGAACCTTCTGTACGCGTCCAATTCAATCTGGGTTTTAAAAGCTTGTGGTCGATCCAAATTGATTACCGGTGCTTTCAACCGTTTTGCATATTCTAAGGCTCCAATCGCCATGTATTTCTGCATGCTATAGAGCATTTCTGGATACCAAAGAAAAACCAGAGGTTTTTCTGATAAGATTGCATTGATGACTGAAGTTGAATAATGCGAAAGAACGAGACTGCTGTGCTCGATCAACTGACCCGTCTTATATTTGATGATCGGTCGACCATGAAAAGCCTGTGGATCATAATCTGCCTTAGGATGAGCTGCAATCACGACGGGCAGATTGTGCTCTTTTTCTACCTGATCGAAAAAATGGTTTAAGCGCTCAATGTATCCCTGGGCATCGATTTTTCGTTTATTCGCATGTCTTTTCAAGCCGTAGAACGGATGGGTTGTTGCCGCAGTATCGAGAAAGACTGCATAGGGGCCATCCACTATTGCCGGCAAGCTTCGGCTCTGCAAATACTCATCGTATTTGACATGATGGATTTTGACAAAATGACTCGTATATTCCGGATAGAAATTGCCGTTGGCCAGAAGATAATCGTATTTGACCGGACCATTGACGAACCAGTTGATGGTCCGGCGGATCAGACCGATTTTACGCGCCAAGGTCTTAGCAGCATCGACGAAACCATAACGGATATCCAGGCTACGCCAGTTGCTTTCAAATAAATGATAGGCCAGACCTTCCTTGGTGATGTTGGCAATCGGGATCTGATGCTTTTTCACAGTGGAGTAGATGCGTTTCAGTGAATAGAACATGATATTGGTGATGATCAACGCTGGCTTTGTGACGCTGCTCAGCTCCTGGTCGAGCTCCTCGAGCGACTGGATCCGCAGGCAATTTTCCACCCGATGGCTGACCTGTTCATCACGGTTATACAGTCCACTCAGATCCCAGAGCCGGACCGGATGGGACTTGGCAATCGATTCGACATAGAGATCAGTCAAATGCTGCTGGATCATCGGAATGCAAGTCATGATGATGATATTCATATAATTCGTCCTAATATTAGTTGTAAGAAGGGTACGATTCTCTTCATTCTCTTCATGAAATTTTCCGAAGTATGGATCGCCAAAGAGATTTAAAATCACCTGCTTTAACCTTTTTAGTCAAACGCTGCACCCTGCTGGTTTTTTCAAGCTTTGCACGATCAACAGCTAATTCTGACAAGGTTTGGGCGTACTGATCCAGGTATTTCTGATAGGTAGCTGCATCATAATAAGGCGATCGTTTGTAGTATTCCCACCAGTCCTGGTAGAAGGATTCCACCACTTGATATGGAAAAAGTGCCCGCATGCGGTAGGACCACGGTTTTTGCGAACCCAGAAAATGTACGATCCCCGGATTTTGAAAAGCACGGGTCAGCTGTAATGCCAGCACCTTGTTCTTATGTCTGGACCAAAGTTCATTCCGTATAGCTGGATTCCAGATAAGCTTGGATAGATCACTGGGTGCACAATTCCAGCGATGATCCAACTGTCTGACAGATGATTTCTTGATTACGCTATTTAGAGCCAACTCATCATCAATATTTTCCTTGATAGCGTAATCCACAAGTTGGTTGAAAACATTCTGCTTAGTCATCCGTTCGACGTTAAATAAAATCACACCGGCGTTAAGATATTTTGAATCCATAGGCACGCCAGCAATTAAGAAATCATCTTGATTTTTTGTCAGTGCCTCTGCAAATATTTCCCCTACATCATCTTTAATTAAAAGATCTACGTCTAAATATAAGACAAATTTTTCAGCAGGTATCAATTGATCTATATAAAATCTGGCAAATGTATCAATCGAAATATGATTGAAAACAGTTCTGGAATTAGGATTCAGGCGCTTATCGATTCGTCTGGAATCTACAAAAGCGATAGAGACATTTTCAGTTTCCATCGAGCCAATTTTTTGCCTGCTTTCCTGGTCCAATTGATCAAGATCCGTCGCAATATAGAGCTCATATTTCATTACTGGGTTGACATGATCGATCAATGATCGAATAGTCACAGCCATAGGCATGAAATAGCTATTGTTAGCAGCGAAAAATACTTGATACTTCTCCAAAGTGATACTCCAATTATAAATTTTTAATCCATCTTCTCTTTTATGGTCAGGATCAAATCGACGACATCGCGCACAGCACCCGCTCCACCGGGGACTTTCGTAATATAGTCGCAGATCTTCGTGACTTCCGCCGCAGCGCCAGGTACGGTGCAGGCCAGTCCCACACGCTGCAAGATACCTATATCATTGAGGTCGTCCCCAATAAAAGCCACTTCACCTGGCTGCAGGTTGTACTGCGCACAAATCCGATCAAGGACCTGGGATTTGTCTTTGACGCCTCGTTCACAGATGTCGAGTTTTAGCTTTTCCGCCCGGCGCTGGACCAATTGGGAATTTTCACCCGTGATGATCCCCAGGATAAACCCTTGCTCGCGCAGCAGCTGGAAACCCATGCCATCGCGCGTGTTGAATTTTTTCTGTTCGTCACCCAGCTCTGAGTAATACATCCCGCCGTCGGTCAGGACGCCGTCACAGTCGGTCAGCAGACATTTCAACCCTTTGATCTTTGCAGCGAGAGGGTTGAACTTTGGCTGAGATTTTTCGAGGAATTTCTCTACGATCATCCAGTCGCTGGGCTCGTCGATCTCGAAATATGTCTCCTCCGGCATTTCCACTGCTGCAATTGCACCAGAGATCCGGCAGCCAGTCGCAAGGAATCGTTCCCTGGATGTCACATAGAAGGCCCCGTTTTCAACTAGGAAGCCGTTATAATCCTGACGGCGCGGCCGGTACAGAGGATCATAGTTTTCTGGCTGGACATGACCATCTACCGCCTGCCAGATGAAGCGTTTCTGTCGAACAACAGAGAGCACGCTGTCCACATCGGGCTGGCTGAACTTGGCAAGACCCTCAGTCAGATGTTCATGGCGCAGCAAGGGTGAAGTGGCCTGGATGAGCAGGAAATTGTCGAACTCATATTGTTCGGCAAATTCCTGCATGACAGACTCCGTGCTGGCTGTGTCGGTTGAAACTTCCGCCGAGCGCTCAACCAGTCTGATTTTGTCCGAGTCATAGAGCTGGACCGCCTGTCGGATGTCGTCGCTGTCGGTCGAGACAACCACGCAATCCACTTCAGGGCAATCCACAGCTGCATCCAGCACCCAATAGACCAATGGGCGGCCATGGATCGGTTTGATGTTTTTCAAGGGGATCGATTTACTGCCGCCGCGCACAGGAATGAAGGCGACGGTTTTACCTAGACGTTCCATTGGTCTCAGTTCCTGAATTTCAGTTTATCTCGCTGGACTTGCTCAATCGGCAAAATCTCTTGCGACTTATAAGTTAAAGCTTTGTAGACAGATTCCAGGTCGCGTTTGAGCTTGCGAATCCCGTCTGGTTCGAGAGAGGCTGCATGGTCCGTGCCTTTCCATGTGCGGTCCAGGGTATAATGGCGTTCGATGATCGAAGCCCCCAGGGTATAGGCCGCAATATCTACGGCGATCCCCAAGTGATGGCCGGAGAAGCCAATCTTCTTAACCCGGCTCTCAAAAGCGTCCCGGATCCGGTTGATTTCCAGCAAGGCCACATCTTCAAAGGGCACGGGGTAACCGGACGTACAGGAATAGATGACCAGGTCCTGGTTGCGCTGGTGGCGTTCAAACAGCTGGACGATGTCTTCCTCTTCCTGATGGGTGGTCATACCGAAAGAAAGATGAATCTCGCCTTCATAGTTTTCACAGAGCCAGTCCAGCATTTTGATGTGATTGTTGCAGGCTGAGGGGATCTTGATCAGCTGTGGCTTGAGGGATGCGATTTCCTTGGCCGAAGTCAGATCCCAGACCGAGGTGCTGTAGATAATCCCCGCCTCTTCGCACCATTGCTTGAGCTGGGCATGCTGATCGACCGAGAATTCCAGAAACTCCCTGTGTTCACCGTAGGTGGCGCCATAGGAGTTGGCTGGATTGGGATGTGGAGCGTTGTATTGCTCAGGTGTCAGCAGTTCACGATTGTTGCGTTTCTGGAATTTGATGATATCGGCTTTGCAGAACGTTGCTGCTACTGTGATCAGTTCCTTGGCAATCTCCATCTGGCCCATATGGTTGCAGCCAGCTTCTGCGATCAGGATTGGTTTTTGATATATCATTGTTTTACCCCATTTTTATGATTAGTAGATCTATAGTATCATGAATCTTACTATTATTTAATTTTGAAATTGATCTTCAATAAATTGAAGTAATTTCTTAGGTGAAATTTCTTGAATATAATTGTAATCAATATTTACATTTGAATTTCGAACAAATTCAAGATCAATGTCTTCAGCATTACTGAAGACACTTACAAAATCAGGATTATACCAAGGTTCATTTATCACAGTCCCATTATTTGTAAGTAACTTTTTGCCATAAGCTATTGCTTCAAGTGATCTCAGAGAAGTTCCTGTTTGACCATCTTTTAAAACCTCCAAAATACAATTAGTTTCATTTACCTTTTCTAAGACATTTAAATAGGATAAATACCTATTATATATAATATCGCTTTCATATTTTTTATCTAATTCATTTACCTCACTAATATTAAAATCGCATACAATTCCATTCTGGTTAAACTTTTCGAAAACATGAAGTATTGTTGACAGTCTTTCTTTGTTTTTACCAACAAAAAAAATATCCGATTTTGTATCGACAACACGATCTATATCAATTTTAGAATAATATGATGGGAAATATTTGATGGAGTACTTTTCAGCATCTCCTTTATCGAACGTGATTATCATATCAAAATGTTTCTTGTAATAATTTAATCGATTCATATCATGAATAATATTTGAAAAAGAAAATACAAACTTTGCTTGTGGATATTTTCGCTTTAAATAGATAATGAATTCTTTATTACGTGGAAGCTTACTGTATTCTTCGAAAATGAAACAAAGCTTCTCTTTTCCATTTGCATATTTTTCATCATAATATTGATTAAACCACCATTTTTTGAAAGGAATCTCAAAATATATATTTATCTCCTTCGAATGATGAAAATCATGAATTGCACGTTTTAATATATTAGTTTTATAAATATACGGCTCGATATAAATAAAGTTCCAGTTATCTAAAACATCGTTAAAACGGATTTGCCCATAATCAGCAATACTACCAAACACAATAAAATTCACAATTAAAAACCTCAAATTATCCAATATTGGCAAGCACATAATGAGCGCGTTTCTGCCAGGAATAATACGCTTCAAAATCAGCTTTTGCCTGGCTTCCCAGGTTATATCTCAAATCAGGTTTATTTTTTAGTTCCTGCAATGCGACAGCCCATGCACCAGCCTGGTCAGGTGGACATAACAATCCATTCTGTCCTGGATTCACAATCTCGCGCAACACGGGCAAGTCAGAGCAGATCATCGGTTTACCTAGAGCCATGTATTCGAAAATTTTCAACGGGGACATCCACTGTGAGATGCTGCGGTGCTTTTTGACTTTGCCGTGACCGTACACTTCGTTTTGATAGGGTGCCAGCAATACATCACAGGCAGCAGAAAAGCCAAAAACCTCAGCTGGAGGCACAAATCCATAAAACTTGATATTGGGGACATTTGCCAGTTTGTCCGACCAATAAGCAATGTCTTCTGGTTGACCACCAATAATGTGAAATGAAGCCCATGGACACAGGATCACCAACTGAGCAATCAATTCCATACCTTTGCCCTTATAGAGATGGCCAATATAGCCAACATTGAAAGCTAAGTCAGTACCCAATGCTGTCAGAACCCTTGCAGGGATTGCATCCGACGGCAAGGTCGCACCGTCGTGAGCTACGACCAACTTATCCTTACCGATTGGATAGGTATCCAAGTAATAATCTCTCAAAGCTGCCGATATCACCGTCATGCGCAGAAAGCGTCTGGACTTGAGAAGCCATTTGAACAGCCGGATTTCAGAACGGTCATTGGTGTTGATGGGCGAATGAGATTCGAACAGGACCTTCGCTCTGGTAAATCTTGCAGCCAACAGGCAACCCAGCAGAAATCGGCCATAAATCAGGTCTGAATGAATGGTCCAGACAGACCGTAAAGCTTCCAGCCCATAGAGATTCCTGCCGAATTTACCCGGCCGGGACTTCAATTTGATAATTTTAAAAATTGGTTTGACACCATAAAACTGGAAATCATCTTCTTCGTTCGCTTTTGCTTCATGACCTGCCTGTGCAATGAGCGTCACCTCATGGCCATTCTGGGCAAACGCCTCACACATCTTCATGACATGGATGCTATTGGCCAGACGGGATGGGATGGCAGACATGGACAGATAGACAAGCTTCATGCGTCCTCCTGGTCGAATACCAAGAACTTAGGGTTGTGGGATTCTATGATAGCTTGCCATTTGCCACTGACGTCGTCAATATTAAAGTCTTTCGCTCTATCCTGTGCGGCAGTTGCATAATGATAACTGAGATTGTCATCTCCAAGTAACTGTTGAATAGCCGCCGACATTGCAGTTTCTTGCTCTGATATTCCGGTTGCTGATTGAAAGGTTGTCTTCATATCCACCGGGACCAGCAGTCCATATCCTTGGCGCGATGCTTCCAGATAATCGACAGTTTCCTGGCCATAAAACTGGGGTGCCAATATCTCACGTGGTCCAGAGTGACAATCAGCAGCAATCACTGGAATACCCAGCGCCATGCTCTCGACCAGTGCATTGGGAAACCCCTCTACCAGCGACGGCAGTACAAACATCTTGGCATTTTTGATAAACGGGTACGGATTCTTCTGAAATCCCGGGAAATGAACAGCGGACGCCACACCCAACTGTTTGCACAGGTCCTTCAGATCCTTTTCCAGCTTACCTTCGCCGAGGATGACCAGCTGCAGGTTGGGAAACTGGTCTCGCAGCGTCGAGAAGGCCCGGATCAGGTGCCATTGGCCCTTTTGCCAGTTCATCCGTCCCATGGTCACCACAACGGGATGTTGATAGATAGACTCATACTGAGGATCCAGGTCCTGATTGCCCTGCTCCTGGATCTGGTCGAGATGATAATAGTTGTAGATAACCCGGATCTTCTTTTCTTCGATGCCAAAGTGATCTACCAGGTCACGCTTAATGTCCTCGGTCACCGCGATGATCAGATCCGCCCGGTTGTAAAACAGACGAATCGTGACCTTCCAGAATAGCCCCTTCATGGAGCGGCCATTTTTGGTCGACATGTGGTTGCGAACCGAGATGATCGTACGGCTCCACTTGGCTGTGAGCAGATTCAAAAGATTGGGGTATTCCAGAAAGCTGATGAATACCGTGTCCGGGTTATCCAGTTTGATCTTTTTCAGACGATGCGCCCGTGTCAGGATCGAGAGGAACTTGTTCAGGACGGTATTTTTTTTGACTGCATCGATGTATTCGAGCTTACCTGCGACAGGATAGTCGATCCGGTTCTGAGTACCGTAGAGAAGGATCGTTTTTTCAATGTCGTCAGGCAATTTGCGGGTCAGATTGGAAACAGCCCGTTCCGCACCGCCCTTGGACAAGGTTCCAATAAAAAAAGCAACTTTGGCAGGCATGGTTATTCTCCACCAGAAACGGACTTGCGCATGACCTTGCGATAGACAAGTTTCGACAGCCACAGCGGCATCAGATAGAGGCTCAGGCGCATGAACACCGCCATGCCAAGATCACGAAACCCTGCATAACCCTGCCGCCAGGAGCGGTAGACATTGCGGATGTACAGGCTGGTCGACAACCAGGATTTCCGGCGCTGGTACATGTTCTGGCTGGACCGGAATTTCAGCAAAGGCTGGCCGATGTTCTGGACCTGGCAGCCACTGGCCAGCATCCGGATGAACAGTTCATAATCCTGGCCCCGCCGCAGATCACTGTAACCACCCAGTTTCAAAACGCAGGATTTCTTGAACATAACCGTCGGATGAATGAACGGATTACGCCGCTTGCCGTAAGCGTAGATGGCAGACTGATCCAGGGGGACTTCCTTGATTGCAATGATCTTGTCACTGTCATCATAGAATTCACTGACATAACCGCCGACAATGTCAAGCTCCGTTCTGGCCGCAAAAGCTGCCAGTTGCAGGTCCATCCGATTGGGATAGGCAATGTCATCGGCGTCCATGCGGGCGACGAGTTCGTGTTTACAGACCGATAGCCCGGCATTCAGGGCCAGGCCAAGGCCGACATTTTCCGGCAACTGGACCAGATGGATGCTGGGATGTCTGGCGCATTTTTCTGCGATCAGGCTCTGTTGTTCCTCGGTGAGTGGGCCATCGGTGACGATGACAAAATCATCCGTCGGGACGGTCTGTGCGAGGATGCTGTCGATGCTGATCCCCAGATGCCCGGGATGATCGCCCCGATATACGGCCATCAAGACACTGTAAGGTTGCATGGGTCAGTCCTCCAGGGGCTGCGGAATGGCGATCTGGTGCTGATCGAGAACCTGTACCAGATGGGCATAGGTCGCCTGGCTCAAACGGATGCCTTCGGCATCACTGCGCAGTTCAATCTGGTGTCTACCATCTCCAGGCAGATGAATTACCTGCCCTGCGACCGCTCGCGACTGGCGGATGGTCTGCACATAGTCCTCCATGACCAAATCAAAATCCGATTCCATGACTTGTTTGGGATCGATGACCACAAACATCTGTCCTACGTCCATGGCGGATGTGTTGCCATAGAACTTGCCGACCCGGTTCAAATAGGACGCACCTGATAAGGCTCCGGCCAGGATATCGAGGCTCATCGCCAGACCTGCACCTTTGTGTCCAGCCATCGGCAGGACCAGCCCCCGGATCGCTTCAAGTGGATCCGTGGTCGGTTGGCCATCTTGGTCTAGCGCCCAGCCCAGTGGGATAGGCTGGTTGCTGAGTCGGGCCTCGTTGATCTTGGATTTGGCGACCAGACTGGTCGCCATATCAAATTCGATCGCTGGATAGCGGCCACATGGAACAGCAATGGCAAAGGGATTGGTACCCAGTAGAGGCTCTCTACCATTGGATACAGGCATGGCGGCTGGACTGTTGCTGATGGCCATACCAATCAGATCTTTTTCAACCGCCAGCCGGGGGTAGACAAAAGCGGGACCAAACGTATTGCTGTTGCGACAGAGCACCGTAAAAATACCCGCTGCTGACACCCGCTCAATGGCCAGCTGCATGCAATAACGAGCCGACAGCATTCCGATGGCATTGTCAACATCGACGACGGCAAAGGCAGCGCTGGAGCGGATGATTTGGTAATGAGGCTGCAGATTGAAACCGTGATTTTCCAATCGTTTGACGTAACCGGACAGGGCCATCAGGCCATGGGTGCTGACACCCGCGCGGTCTGCGGCGACAAACGTCTCGGCAAGTAGCTGAGCCGAAGCGGAAGCCAGACCATAGGTTTGCATGAGCTCTCTGACTGCTGTGATAAGATGATGTGGATCAACTCGGATCTGGTCTTGCATTCCGGTTTCTTTCGATTCAGTCATCAATAATCTCCCGGATCATGGCATGGAGCTGAGCATGGTTTTGCAGAAAAAACTCGGATTCTTGCCGGGTCAGAAAAGATTCATACTCCCGGACAGGAGCGAGTGCTGCTTCCAGAGCAGCCACGATTTCTGTGAGTGGACGGTCCTCGTTCAGCGTGATGAACGATCTGGCCATGATCGCCATAGTGGACCCGAGTCGGTAATGCTCTGCGATGATTTTCTCAGCTGGAATGAGGCCCTGACCTAGCTGAGCGATGCCGCCAAAACCAAATGGTAGCCCATGGGCTCGTATTTTGCCACACATCTCAGAAAAAGAGTCGTCGAGCAAGGTTTGGAACAAAAAAGAATACCCTTTAGATAATGCAAGATCATTGATGCCGATGTGGATGGCGTCAATGCCCGGCAGGTCCAGAATATCGTCCAGAATAGCCTCGGCTTCTTTGGTCTCTAGGAGTAGGTACGACTTCGCTCTGCCTCTGACTAGGGATAGAAAGGTCTTTACCTCTGCCTGGGTCTTGAAATAGGGTAGCATCAGAATATCGGCACCCTGATGGAGCGCTAATTCGATCTCGTGTGCGGACTGAGCGTGAATGGGATTGATCCGAACCATCAGGGGAGTCTGGTGCAGAACTTGGCGAACAGGTGCGATGTCCTGGAGCAAATGGTGGGAAATCCGGGTATCCTTATGGCCCTGACGTTCAAGCTTGCCAATAATCTCCAGGTCGATGACAACAAAATCGATTCGGCAGATTTCTGCCGCCTGTGCAAACCGGGGATTATTGGTAAAAAACATCAACTTCAGAGGCATTGGCAACCCTTCAGACAGTTTTGTCGACATTGATATTGTCTGACATCATCAGCAATTTGCCAACAGTTGTCAAGGCGATTTTTAAGTCAAACAGCAAAGAAACCTTGTCGACATATTCCAGGTCGTAGGCAATCCTTTTTTTCCAATCGATTTCCTTGCGTCCATTGACTTGGGCCCAGCCGGTGATGCCGGGTCTGACCGAAAAACGGCGCTTGTCCTGTTCGGAGTACTCTTCATACCGGCAGGGGTGGTAAACCAAGGGTGGGCGCGGCCCGATCCACGACATGTCACCTAAGAGGATATTGAACACCTGCGGCAGTTCATCGATGCTGGTCAAACGGATCAGATGGCCCACCTTGGTGACACGGGGGTCGCCTTTGAACGAGTACTGTCCCGATCCCATTTTTTCTGCTCCAGTCACCATCGAGCGAAATTTGAAGACTTTGAAGACACGACCGTTTAGCCCCAGCCGGTTTTGCTTGAAAATCACGGGTCCAGGAGACTCCAGCTTGATTGCAATGGATGTCAGTAGATACACAGGTGAAAGGGCAAAGAGCACGAAGATAGAAAACAGTATGTCCAGATAACGCTTGATCACAAGATACATATGCAGCCTCCGCGAGTAGGTGTCAGTCTTGGGCAAAGACATTGAAAACATTGTGGCTGAGATCGGTATAGAGGTCCAAGTCCCCTGTGACCCGGAGCATGTAGACAACAAACAGGAGATTGGCTCCCAGGAGTCCGAGGGTCACCCAACGGTCTCGCAGTGTCATGCTTTTCAGGGCATTGGCACTGTAAATGTATTTGATCAGCTGGGCATTACGCCGGAAGCGATACATCTCGTTGGAAAAAGCTACAAGAGGGATCTCAATCACTGAATACCAGCTAAAGCGATACATCATTTCCTGCAAGGTTCTTTCCTGTTTATTCGTTTCATTCTTGATCCGTGAATGCTGGTCCACCCACCAGATCAGAGCCATGTCGAGAGCAACATGCAGGATCTGGATCGCAAAGTAGAACCAGTCAAATCCACTGATTTCTGAAGCGATAAGTTTTGGCATCTGGTCAGGAAAAAACCTGGCAACCAAAGATCCCGCACTGATGATTGCAAAGATCAAGGCTAGCCTCTGGTAGAACCGTTTTCGCCCCGTTTTTACGAGCCAAGTAAAGGGCAGGTAAATCAAGCCAAAGTAATGGAAAGTCGCCGAAAAAGCAAATCCGCCTGCCAAAGCCACCCGATTTCGATCTTGGACAAGATAGAGTGTCAATAAGACGATCATATACATGAAAAGATTGCGAACCTGGGGCAGATCGAGGGCCAGGGGATAGATCAGGTAAGCAAGCGCGGCCAGGCTGGCATGTTGCTTGTTGGAAAAGAAATAAAACACCAGGAAAACCAAAATCCCCATCAAGAGCAGGATCGATTCAAAAGGCAATCCCAGACCATTGAACATATGGACCATCAAATTATAGCTGATCTCGTTCTGGGGGTCATTGTTGGTGTAACTTCTGAAATACGCCATGTAGTCTGCATTCATTCGGTTGAATGCGATCAGGATGAAAACCAAAGTGGCACTGATGAAAAATGTCAACTGATGCAGTTTTTTCTCTGGCCGGAGCCATTCTAACAGCATAAGGCCGGCGATGATGATGATGATGGTGAAAAACATGTTCTCTCCTGCTTGTGTTTTCCTGATTGCCTGTCAGACATGCCAGGCAATCAGGTCAGGACGACTTGATTGATTATACTGTCTAATTTGCTGTCCTGAGTCCGGATGATCGATTTGAGCTGATCGATCTCAGCCAACAGATGCTGTTCATCGGTGATCGGACTGAGGACAAAGATTTTCTCATGACGCGTCTTGATCAGCTGTTCGCGGTTGAGATAGAGTTCTTCGTACATTTTCTCGCCCGGTCTGAGGCCTGTGAATTCGATTTTGATATCCACATCGGGTTCGAATCCGTTCAGGCGGATCAGGTTGATCGCCAAGTCGAGAATTTTGACCGGTTTTCCCATGTCCAAGACAAAGATTTCGCCACCTTTGGCCAGCGTTCCGGCCTGGATGACCAGGCGCACAGCTTCCGGAATAGTCATGAAGTAACGTGTAATGTCCGGATGCGTGACGGTGACTTTCTGCTGGAAACGGATCTGGTTCTGGAATAAAGGGATCACACTGCCATTGCTGCCGAGGACATTGCCAAACCGGACAGCTGCGTAAAGCGTATGCGGGAATTGCCGGGACATGTTCTGGATGATCATTTCTGCCAAACGTTTTGTTGCTCCCATCACATTGGTTGGGTTGACTGCTTTGTCCGTGGAGATCAGGATCATATTGCGCACACCTGACAGGCCAGCTTGGCGCGCGACATTGTAGGTACCGATGACGTTGTTCTTGACCGCTTCGCCCGGGCTTTCCTCCATGAGCGGGACATGCTTATGTGCTGCTGCATGGAAAACGATGTTCGGCTTTTCTAACTCAAACACAGCCTGTAACCGCTCCACGTCACGGACGGAACCGATCAGGACTTGGAAACAAACCTTATCACCATGTGTCAACCTGATTTCATTTTCCAGCTGGTAGGCGTTGTTTTCATAAATATCAAACACAACGATTTTGCGCGGATTGAATCGTGCGATCTGGCGGCATAATTCTGATCCAATCGATCCGCCGCCACCAGTCACAAGAATCGTCTGCTGGTTCAGATAGCTGCCAATATCCTGGAGATCGACGCGAATTTCCTCTCGACCGAGCAAGTCGGAGATGTCGATTTCCCGGACCTGGGAAAAAGTAACCTTGCCATCTATCAGTTCATTAATCTGAGGTAAGATCTTGACCACACAGCCGGTCTCTGTCGCCATGTCGATGATCTGGCTGATTGTTGTTTGTTCAGCGCTTGGAATGGCAATAATGATGATATCAATATGAAAGACCTCGACAGCTTCTTGTAGCTTGTCCCGGCCACCAAAGACCTTAAGGCCCAAGATTTTCTGATTTCTCAACTCTGGGTTATCATCTATAAAGATCACAGGAATCTTGTCTCTTGGATTCTCAAGAAGGTCTCGTACCAGCAGATAACCAGCTCTACCAGCACCATATACCAGAATTTTCTTGATATGATGGTCATCCTGAATCAGTCCGCTTCGAAAAATCGAACGAATCAAGGGTGCTTTGAACACCGTTTGGTCAGTCTTGCGGTAGCGATAGAGCTGACGATAAACCAGCCGGGTTGCCGTCATGAAAATTGATGCAAATAGCCAGTACAGGAAATAGACGGACCAAGGCAAGCGCGGGGGCTGTACATTCATCAAAACGACGATCAATCCCGTCTGGAAAAGGGTGCCCAACAACACAAGCACGTATTGTGAAGTACTGGCATATTGCCAAAGGTGTTTGTAAAACTGCAGCATGAAGAAAACACCAATTGCCAGCATCAGAAAAACAGGCATATATTCTTGTGCTCTTATGACATGGCGAGCAGGTGCAAGGCCTTCGAACCGTACATAGAGCGCAAAGCGAAGCGCGGCATAGACAGACAAAAGGTCCAGGAGAAGAAAGGCAACTTTCCTTAACACCAAAGCTTTGATCATGTACCTGATTGTCTGAACGGCTTTTTGAATCATCCGGTTTCACCTTTTATCGATAGCAAATGTTCCAGGAACTGCGTTTTCTGACCAAACGAATTTTAACACAGATGCAGCTAATGGGCTATTGCATTGGTTGGTGGCATCCTGTCATCTGGTACAATTCATTATCAAAAGTACGCATTCTGAAATAAAGTCTGCATTTATTGTTTGAATTCGATTACAAGTGATTCCCAAATATCCATGGTCTTTTTCAAACTGTATTGATCAGTAATCTTTCTTGCTTGTCTCGAAATTGATTGATAAAGCTCTGAATCCACTAACAACTTGTTCATCGCGTTCACATATCCGGTCTTATCGCCTTCATCGAGCAGGAAGCCGTTCACACCGTTTTGAATTAAATTTTTCAAACCACTATGACATGCGAAGGCAATCACTGGTAATCCGGTCGACATTGCTTCTACAAGTGCATTAGGAAACCCTTCCTGTCGAGATGCCATCAAATAGGCATCTGCCACACTCAATTCATCATATATATCCTTGACATTGCCCTTGAAATCTACCCAATCCCGTAAATCATATTCGTCAACGATGTTTTCCAGATTTTTCCTGTCTTTTCCATCCCCGAGAATGACCAGTCTTGTTTGAGGAAATGAATGATGAACTTCAGCAAAATATCTAATGATCGTACCTACATTTTTTGTAGGCGACAAGCGAGACATTGTAATAAATGTGAATGGGCCCTCGGATGGAAGATCATCCTTCAGTCGGTATTTAGGTGGAACTAGAACAGGATTGGGCGTTGTTACACATTTATTCCGATTGATTCCAAAATCAAATTCTTTAAAATCATCAAACAATATGCTGACCTTATTGGCTCTCCGATACATGATCACCCTTAAAACATTCCAAGGAAAACGCAATTTTCCTCGAATGGGATCAGCTCTTTCCGAAACGATCAGTGGTATGCGGGAAAACAACAGGGAAAATGCAACAAGAATTGAAATGTTGTGCATAAACGTTATGATCAGATCTGGTTTTCTTGAACGTATAATTTCTCTGGTTGCACGAACAGCCTTAAAAAAACGGGGGCCTTCCCAACCACTGCCATCAGGCATCAGGAATTGGTATTCAATTCCCTGAAGTTCAAATCTCGGCTGTGACGTTGGTCGAACCAAAACTATTGATACATCGTACCCTCTTGAAAGAAGCGACAGAGATAAGACTTGGGCATTTTTACCTGCCCCACCAACAAAATCATCAACAAATAACAAAATATTCAAAATATTCTCCCAAACCCGTATGATGGTGGGTGATCCGAATCAGAGTTGCAGACCAGAACCAGTCGTTGTTGAATTGGTCTGGTTTTCGATTCTACCTAAATCCAGCCAATTACCAAGCAAATGATCAAGTTGCGGTGTCCTGAAGCTCTTGAATCCACCCGTGGTAAAAAATGTCAATTCACCAAATATTATTTGCCCCTTGACCAGGTAAAAATCCACCCGAACATGCGGGAATGGACTTGATAAAGCTCTGCATAGCTGAAGCATTTCTTCGAGTTGGGGAGGCTTTTCCAGCGGTGTCGTGCGATCGCTATCAAACTTGACCTGTAAATCTAAGAAATTCCAATCCAAATCATAATAGTTTTCCTTTGGACTACTGAATCTATCTATAATAACAACTATCAGTTTAGGTTCACCATGAAAGCAATAAATTTTATAATCTCGCGGCGGTTGATTATTTTCATCTAGTAAAAATCGCTCTGCTATTATCCTGGGTTTGATCGTTTTATAAACCCACTCTCGACTGAACCAATAGTAATTTGTTTTCAACCATTTTTTGAATTTTCTACTGGCCTCAGGTTTATCAAAGGAACATTTATCCTGGCACAAAATAATACTTCCAGAACCATGATTTGTCTTTAAAACAAATGTATCTGGCAATTCGTTGAAGTCAATGGACTCAAATGAATCATATTGGCCATACAATTCATTCAGATATTTTTCTCCAATTTTCACTGTGACATACTCTCTGACTGTGAGTTTATCTGCACATTGGATTGCCAATGGATCGTACCAACGGACTTTTAACCATTGTAATTTCTGATTAAACCCCTCTGGACTATCCAGATTCAATTTAACTTTCGTCTTGATTCTGAAAAGCATTTTGATATACAACTGATCTGGAATCAAAAGATACACTAAATGGTAAAAAGCAGGATGGTCAATCATCTTTACTAGGAAGACATTGATCCAATAAAACAGCTTGAATCGTAGAGATTTTTCTGGCAATGGTATGTTCGACTTATTGTTATCTTCATTGGGCATGATATGTGACACCATCTTATTCAACCTTGGCCATTTTCATAAACTTGGGGTTGTTAGCAATTAAATAATCATAATTCCCATGATCAATGATGCGACCTGATTCCAGAAGATAGATGTCATCACAAACTTTCAAGGTATTTAACCTGTGTGCAATGATCAGTATCGTTTTAACACTGGATTGGGTGTGAATACCGGATAGCACTTTCTCTTCTGTAGTTCCATCCAACGCACTGGTCGCTTCGTCAAGAATCAAAACAGACGGGGACCGATAGAGGGCTCGAGCCAGCCCTATACGCTGGCGTTGGCCTCCGCTCAGGCGAACACCTCGTTCCCCGACACGCGTCATATAGCCATCGTTTAAATGGTTTTCAATAAAATCATCGATGGCTGCAATTTGGGCGACTTTTTTCACCATCTCCTGATCTATATTTTTGTCAGATACCCCAAACGCAATGTTTTTCATAATCGTATCATCAATCAGGAAGATGTCCTGTGGCACGTAGCCTATCAATCTGCGCCAGGATTGGACATTGCTCTCTGTAATCAGAACGCCATCCACTCGGAATTCACCTGAAAAAGGATGCAATAGGCCCAGGAAAATATCAATCAATGTTGTTTTTCCAGCTCCCGTCGTACCAGCAAAACCGACAATACTGTTTCTGGGTATAGTCAAACTCAACTGGTCAATGATTTTGCTGGAATTTTTATAATAAAAATCAACATTGTTTAGTGAAATTTCCTGGTCAAATTGCATGGCCTCTTCAGATCGTTCATTGATGTTTTCTTGATCAAGTCTATCCTGAATCGAAGCAACTGATAGATCATTCATATCCAGATAGACTTTCTCCAGGATCGGCTGATTATGATACAAGGTAATGGCCGAACGGAAGATCTTGCTCAGTGCAGGCATCAATCGATAGCCCGCAAAAGCAAAAAGGCTGACTGTGGGAATGAAGGAATCAATCGCATAACCTCGGATGATCAGGACAATGATCGCAATAATAATGGCAGAAAAGACTAATGTTTCCATCGCAAAATTTGGAATATCTGAGATGAGTTTGGCAAAGCTCTGGTATTTTGTGTATTTCATTGCAGCTTTTTTATAGCGGTTGAGAAAATAATCTTCCAGATTTAAAGCTTTGGTGATTTTGATGCCATTTAAGGCTTCATGTGCAGTGCGATGTCGCTCCTTGTTGAAAGCATTGACCAATTGGCCGCTTTTTAAAAGTCTGGTCCGAACAAAGAGTGTCAATCCTCCATAAGTCAGACCAAAAAATAAAAACATGACCAGTGTTGTTTTAAAATCGACCAGTAAAAGAGTAGTGATCAAAGCCAAAGTCATGAAAGCGCTGATCACAAGCTCAAGAAGATTAGATAGATAGTTGTTGCCAAGGCTGTTGACATTACCCAAAATATTCATGCCAAGTTCGCTGGAATTGCTCTGCAAGAAAAACTCATAAGGATTAGTCAAGTATCGGCTAAGCAAGCGGTGTGACAAACCATAATTGATGTTGAGAACAAAACGATTTTTCAGCCAGCTTGTGATTGATGACATAATCCCAGAGACGACCAACAATCCGATGACTATCGATCCCAAAAACACGATAAATCTGTTATCATCACTAAACTTCAGCCAATCATAAAGCCAAATTAAATAGGCATTTTCATGGATGGATGCTGTATTCATAACGATATTGATGAACGGCATCATGGAAAATACGCCAGTAGACTGGATAACCGAGGTCAATAAGCTGAAAACAAATAAGATTGTTATTTGCCATTTTTCGCGTTTTGTAAATAAAGACATCAACATATGGAAGGCATGGGGGCTCTTGATCCCCATATTTTCTGACTCAGCTGATTTACTGTTTTGCTTTTCCACTCAATGATCCTCCATTATTTGAGGCTGGTTTAGAATTCTTCACATGAGGCCATTTTTTAATTGCTGGATATGTCCAAATGCATAACTTAGGGATCGCAAGGGATTCTATGGAAATTTGATGTCGCCACAAGACATAGGGCAGCGAAACCTGGTCCCTCTTTGAATGCTGCAGGAACTCCTGCCACCACTCAAGCATTATTGCCTGGCAAAGTGGATTGCCAGTCTGCCGGACAATTAAGCCTCCTTCGAGCATACCATATTTTACCGGCATCCCAGTGGATTGCAAGTAGGTGGCGTGGGCACGTAGCGTCTCTGCAGAATCTTTACCCAAACGAATACAGGTTTCGATTTCATCATACACACAGTTTCGCAAGGGATGAAAGAACATGCGCAAGCCTTGTGATGGCATGTCCTGAATGAATTCCGTCAAATCTGTTCTGGCTTGGTATTTTCCATCTAGATAGATCGTATACGTGTAGTCAGGGAAAAACCGATCCGGAAACATTTTGACGTAACGGTTAGCCAGGACTTGGTCTAAGGCAATGTCCAACGGAATTTCGTCAAGCGGCATCACTTTCCAAGAGCTGTCAGGGTGGATTGTCTGGTCAGTAAAAATGAAAAAGTCGCAATTGTCTGGCACAAACAAGGGTTCATGGATGTCGTCGACTGGTCCGAAGATGGCTGTGTAGATCGCGATTTTCTGATTTGAGAAATAATTCGGGATCGCTTCCTGAATATCTGGCGTTCCAGATCGGCCTTGTAGAATCCTGGCATATCGATGCAAGCGGTCTCGCAGGATTTTCTTGATGTCTGCATTGATCTCCGCCCTCAGATACAATGATTTCAGCTCAGTCATCAATCGATTGTGTTGAGCCGTACGGATCGGATCAGTTGGGAACATGCCAGACTCCTTCGTCTTCTCTTCTTGAATCAGTCATCTCATGGCGAAACCGTCCTGGCTGGTCCATCAAGTCAACCAGCTTTCGCAGAGAATCAAGTTCATGCTTCAGTTTGAAAATCCGCTTCTGTCTGGTCGTCTGGTGCAGTGTCCCTGTCGCTCGGTCTTCTTTATGCAGGATCTGAAGACTAGGATCAAACACAAGGCGTAGGCTTTCCTGCTGAGCAAATGCCCAGAGGATTTCCTCCTCACAATAGAGGAACGTACCTGGATAGAGGCCATTGAACCGTTGAATGTAGGCAGGGGAAAAGATCAGGCAGCTGCCGTGCAGGACCACATCGAGTTGTGGTCCGAGGGTTGCCTCGGACTGGCTTTTTCTGCCTCTGCGCGCAGAGTGCCTTTTCTTCTTCCACTGGTCCCAGGCGATCAGCCATTCATACAGTCCGGTTTGATTGAGCCAAAGGTTGCGCCGGGTCTGACGGATTTTCGCAGCGACTTCTGCTTGTGTATAGCCTCGCTTGGCTTTCGGATTCTGGTGCTGCTGGTCGAGAGCTAAAATGTCGGGTCCGAGAACATCAAACGAAGTGTTTTCATGGATCTGGAGTAGTTTGGACATAAAATCGGTTTGTCTGATCTCCGTGTCATTATTCAGCAGGATGATGAAATCGGCCTGCAAAGAATGCTTGGCAAACGCATACCCGGCATTGTTGCCGCGGGCAAATCCGAGGTTTTCCGGCAGGGCTATGAAATGGATATCTGGGGTGGCTCGATGGATCTGCTGGAGGGATTCCAGACTGCCGTTGTTGGACGCATTATCCACCACGATGATCTGCATGCGGATGGGATCCGGTTGCGGCAGCCTAAGGATCGAATCCAGACAGGCACGAGTCTCCTCCAGCGTCTTGTAATGCAAGATGACGAATGCAATCGTCATGGTGCCCCCTCTTCTTCTGTCACGGACTGGATAAAGCTCAACCGGGATAGACTGCTGGAGTTTTCATATTTGACAGAACCGTCATACAGGAAGGAGATGGCAGCGTTGGACTGAAAGGCTGATAAGTAGCGTTTGTATTCCCGGCTGCCGCCCTGGAATGTGCCTTCCCGGGCGATCAAGTGATGGCGCTCTAGATCCGAGGGCAGGAATTTGTAGTGCTTGAGGGCGCTGGCAATCGGTACATCGCTGCGGAATGGAAAAAGATAGTGGGCGGATTCAAAAATCATGCCTTCGTTCAGGTAAAACAGCGGGAATTTGATCAGGAGCGGGCTGTCTTCGAGCTCAGGTGTAAAGACGCGTTTGCGTGGTCCGCCTTTGACCACTCGGCCACGCCTAGACTGGCTGAGCTCGTAACTGTCTGAGTCAAAGTAGCAGAAGTCTTGTTCTATAGACTGTTGCTCTCCTGCGGGTGCGTAAATCGGCTGATCTGAGTACATATCAAGCATCACAGCGCCCAGGCGGTCCAGCTGCCTGCGCTCGACTCGCTCGATCAGCTGCGAGATGGTGATGTTCTCCAGATCGGGGTACACAAATAGCTCGTCGGAATCAAAATAGAGATACCAGCGGTCATAACCGTATCGGGCCAGCAGCTGGTTGATCCAGCCGTATTTGCGCTGGGAGGAAAAGGGCGTGGTCACAACATAGACATCGATGTCAGGCTGGCCAGAAAGCCATTCCTGTGTCCCATCTGTCGAACCATTGTCCAGAACGGCAAACTGCTGGACACCCAGTGACCGGTGGTGCGCGATGGCCATTTGCAGACGGGCCAGGTCATTTTTAACGACACAAAGGCCAAGGACCTGATTCTGCTGGTCCTGGCCCTGGCGGCTAGCAACAACATCCAGTTTGGTCGTGCAAAACGAGGCATAGACCGGATAATTCCGCGGGAATTCCCGATGATACATCCTGAAGGCAGCTTGCCACTGTGACACGGTGGCTGGTGGCAAGATCCGGGATTTAGTCAGCTGGGCCTCCAGCTCACGCTCGAGGTTCTGCGTTTTCCAGCGGTCGAGCGGTTTGAGCCAGGACCGGATTTTGACCAGCAGTCTGACCAGGGCTGGCAGGTGGTTTTCCAAGTAAAACAGGATTGTCCGCATCAGATGTTTCATCTTGCACCTACCTGGTCCAGCATCTGGATGAACCGCTGGTAGTAGCCTTCTGGTCCGTATTCGAGAACCGAGGTCCGGGCGTGTTGACGCAGCTTGAGGCGTGTTGGCGTGTTCAGCTGTCTGATAGCCTGGATTTTCTGGACGATGGTGTCCGGTTGCTCTGGATCGATGATAAGTCCATTGACCCCGTCCTCAACCACTGCGGTAAAGGAAGGAATTCTGGAGACCAAGACGAGAGCTTCACAGGCCATCGCTTCGAGGAGGCTGTTGGACAAGCCTTCGAATTTCGAGGGCAGCAGCACCAGGTCGCTGTTGCAGTATAGGCGTCGGATGTTTTCCTGCTGGCCTACGAAGGCAAAACAGTCCTCCAGGTGGTCAGCGGCGATCTGCTGTTTGAGCTGTGTGGCATAGACCGGATCCGGCTGCCCGGCCAGGATGAAGGTGACAGATAGACCGCTGTGCTGCAGTGATCTGGCGACGGGCACCAGGACGGCCTGGTTTTTCTGTTCACAGATCCGGGCTGGGACCAGGACGGTATAAGACGCTCGGTCGTCAGGTCTTGTTTTGGGTTGGCACTGGAAATAATCCGTGTCCAGGAGGTTGGGAATCAGGTGTGTCCGTTCCGGGACCAGGCCGAGCAAGGTCTGAAGTTGTTCAATGGCTGATGCGTTGTTGGCGAACAGGGCTGCGAGGCCATGGTAGAAGGTCTGGCAGATGGTGCGCCAGAGACGGCTTTTTGTGTAGCGCAAGACGCTGTTACGCTCCGACCCGATGTGGCGAGTGTGCCGATTGGTCACGTTGATCAGGCTGATCAGCCCATTGAGGACATTGAGCAGCGTCGAATAGGAGACCAGAAAATCCGGCTGCTCGCGGCGGATGATCCGGGCAAGCCTGAAAACGCTGAGCACTTTGTCCAAGGTCTCTGGAAAGGGTGAGGTGTGGTTTTTGAGATCGACAACTGCGATCTCCTGCTCAGGATGGTAGAAAGCCTTGGACAAATCATAGGTGTAGAAAACGACGCGATGGCCGTTCAGGTGCAGCAATCTGGCAGTCTCGACAGCCTGCTTTTCTGCCCCGCCCTGGACCAGTCCAGCAAAAAAGGACACACTGGGCTTTGGATCTTGCTTCCTGTCGCTCATGATTCCTTGATCTTTCTGTACTGCTCATAGCTAAGATCGACAAAACGGTCAGTCATGAATGTTCTGTGGATCAGCTGCGGCTCAGGACTCTGCGCGTAGGTCATGCTCTCTTTTGCAATGGCCGGATAGGACAATGTTTCGCCTAGCTTTTGGGTTGCCTGTCTAAAGGCAGCCAGGAGCTCAGGATGTTCGATCAGAAGCTGCATTTTCTCCTGGATTTCATGGATCGAGCCTTCGTACAGGAACAGGCCCGAGCCATCGACCAGATGGCACGTGCTACCATAGTAGCGCACAACCAACGGCAAACCGGCTGCCAGGCTGTCTTCCAGCAGGGTCGTGTGGCGGGTGTTCCAGATCCCAAAATGGCTATGTGCCAAGACCGCCAGCGTGTTCTGGCGGTCCAGCCAGCCTAGCTTGAGGATGCGGGTGTCTTGCTTGGCCAGAGCATCCAGGTCCGGATCTTCGATGGAACCAAACAGGAGCAAGCGGATGCGAGTGTCGGGAAGCCGCGAGAAGGCCTTCACAATCCGGTCCACCTGCTTGTCGCGGGTCATTTTGCCGCCATGGACGATCAGGATCTGGTCGTCACTGAGATGATACTTGGCTAGGAACTGGGCGCGATCGAGGACTGGCTGGAAATGCTCGGTGTCGGTGCCGATCGGCAGCAACCGGATCTTGTCCGGTGAGATTCCGAGCTCCTCTTCCAGAAACAGGCACCGGGATGGCGTAACACCAAAGAAAAGATCAGCAGGGCCAGCCCAGAGCCGAAGCAAGGTCTTCCAGATCAGGTTGTAGTAGATCGTCTTGAGGATCCGGTTATGAATCGAGATCGTCAGATCGGCATGGTTGTCGATCGCCAGGAAAACTTCTGGGTGTCTTTTCTTGTACTGGCAAACAGTCCGGACAGACAGGGTGGTGGGCATGTGTTGCCAGATGTAGTCAGGTTTCTCCTGCTCGAGCACCTGGTCCAGACCTTTGAACAGGACAAATTTGTCTTTAAGCTCCCCCCAGATGGGCAGCCGGATCACCCGGAATTCGTTCTCTGTGGTCTCCCCTGCCGGATAGGTCCGGTTGGACGGATTGAAGCCGCTGGACAAGGTCGACGTAACCAGGACCACTTCGTGTCCCAGTTGCTGCTGGTATAAGGGCAGTAGGTTCTCCTGATAGCCCATGCCAGGATTGAGATATTGCACGACATGAACGATTTTCATCTGACACCTGGGGCGGATGATCCAGCTGTGGTCTGATGCCCGGTGGTCTCAGTCAGCAGGTCTCGGTACAAATCGATGTAGGTCTGGAAATTGGCTTGATTGTTATAGGTTGTTTCAGCCTTGGTCCGGCAGGCCTGGGTGTAGGCTGCCTTGCCCGTGGCTTTGACCTGACGGATTTTTTGCAGCAGATCTGCAACCTGGCCTTGGTCAGCGATTAAGCCGGTGGCAGTGTCGACGCTCTCGATGCTGCCACCGGTCCGGTAGGTGACAACAGGGGTGCCGCTGGCCAGGGCCTCGAGATTGGTCGTGGGGAAATTATCCTCCATCGTGGGATTGATGAACACGTCTGCAGCAGCATAGATGTCCGACAATTCCTGGATGTCGTGGGTCCGTGTGATGCCAATGATCCCGGCCGGCAAGATCTTCTTCTGGCGGGGATCTAGTCCGACCATGACGAGCACTTCATCGTCCTGCAAGCGGTGAGCCAGGTCGAGCACATCAGGCAGCCCTTTGCGCTTGCCCCAGACCGTTGCCACAGCCAGAATGACAAACCGATCTGTGCACGAGTAGCGTGCCCGAAAATCGCTTTCATGGGGCTTGAACACGGCCAGATTGACGCCGTTCGGGATGACGCGCACAGGGTAGGACTTCAGGTAAGACTGCTGGACCAGACCGCTCAGCCACTGGGATGGCGTCACCAGGACCAGGTTAGACATGCCATTAAACAGTTTATTCTTGTCCCGGTAATTGCGCCGGGAATTGTCGAGCAGCAGGCTGATCGGATAACGGTACTTTTCCGGGCAGTGGTGGCACTGGGTTTTCCAGCGGTCACACTGGGCATAGTCAAAATAGCCGCAATGGCCGGTAAAGGCCCAGCAATCGTGCTGGGTCCAGACAATCGGCACGTTGATTGTCTTCAAGTAAGTAAAGAGCAGCCTGATGTTGACATAGTAGCCATGGACCACGTGCAGATGGACCAGATCCGGTTTGTACGCTGCAATTTTCCGGATCAGGCGCCGGGTCGCCAGGATGGATGCAAAGCCATGGCGATCGGTCGCAAAGGTGTAGGCGACGTGGAACAGGAAGTTGAAATCGCCGGCAAATTTGTAGCCATCGGAACAGTATTTGTCCGTACCGCGAGCGTAGGCGACCAGACTCTCATGGCCTTGCTTAAGCAGCAGGTGATGAATGTCGTTGGCGATCCGGCCGGTGCTGGCTACCCCACAGAAGGAATTGATCTGGAGGATTCTCATTGCTTATCCTGCACCTTTTTCGCATCGTGCAAATGGAAACTGTTCAGGAGCATTTCATACAGGAGTTTGTGTTTCTGGATCTCGACATCAAGGATGATCCCGACCGAAAAAGAAAGCAGGGAGCTGAGGCCAATGATCCCACAGACGATCAGAGTCGGGAATTTGGCCACCAGTCCGGTGCGGGAGAAGTCCATCAGGACAGGGATAAACAGAGCTACAGCCAAGACCATCAGTGCAACAGCCACACTACCGAAAAAGACCAGAGGCTTGTAATTTTTAAACAACATGAAAATAGTCTTAAGGACCTTTGCTCCGTCGGAGAACGTATTGAGCTTGGATTCGCTCCCCTCTGGACGGTCGCGATAGTCTACCTTGACTTGGCGGATCAGGAAATTCTTGTCCACAGCATGGATGGTCATCTCGGTTTCAATTTCAAAGCCCTTGGACATAATCGGCAGGCACTTGGCAAATTCGCGGCTCAGGGCCCGGTAGCCGGTCATGATGTCACGGACATTGGATTTGAACAGGGAGTTGATCAGCTTACGGACCAGGACATTGCCGGAGTTGTGGAAGGGGCGCTTATTTTCAGTGAAATAGGTCGAGGAGAGCCGGTCGCCGACCACCATGTCGGCCTGGCCGTCCAGGACGAGCTGGACCATCTCCGGCGCGGATTCGGCCGGATAGGTGTCATCCCCGTCGGTGAGCAAATAGCAATCGGCATCAATATCCCTGAGCATGCTCTTGATGACGTTGCCCTTACCCTGGCGGTATTCATGGCGCAAGAACAATCTGGCATCAGTCTGGCCCAGTTCGCGGACAATCTCTGAAGTCCGGTCACTGGAATTATTGTCATAGACATAGATGGCTGCATCCGGCAGTGCGGCCCGGTAATCATGGATGACCTGGGCAACCGTTTGTTCTTCGTTATAACAAGGGATGAGGACTGCTACTTCAGACATGACTGGCTGACCTGCCTTTATTCGATTGAATTTTTATGAACCCGATGAAGATGACAAGAATTAGAATGCTTAGTCCTATCGAGATCAGAATCTTTGACGTGATCCGGACCGATTGAGTTCCCACCAGGTAAAAGGACAGATCACCATCGGTCTCATATTCGCCATAGTAGAGCTGTCCATGGTCATAGGAATTTTCGCGGGTGCTCCATAGACCGATTGATTGGCCTGGTGTGGTCGTGACCCCGGAAATTTCGAATCTATAAGGGGCCCTGCGGGCTGGCAATGGCTGAGCTAGGACAAACTCATGAAAATTATTATCTAAGATTGTTGCGGCTGAGATGGCTTCCTCATGGTATGTTTCTCCGGATTCTGGATCATAGACCCGAAAATAGAGTTCACCTGGATTTTGCCGGCCATAGGTTGCCATTTTGACCCCGATTCTGGCGATCGCCTGGCTGGCAGTGAAGGTCTGGCTGACAGGATTTTCACCCTGGATACCGCCAATTGGGTATTCATCGACATCGTTCATGACAAATACCTTGCTGTCCAGTGGCAGGATGATCGACTGGTTCACCAGCAGGAACGCAATCAGGACCAGGATGGCTACAAAGGCCACATGTATCAGCGCGTTCAGCAAGTTTCTTAGATAGATTTTAGCGGGCAACATCTGTGATTTCCTATCCATGTTAGTAAATCATCCGGATCAGGGTCAGAGCGCTGTATGTCAGGGCTAAACCGGAAAAACCTGCGACTCGGTGGGTGAAAAATGGGTCCTTGGTGATTTTGACCGGGCTTTTAATCAGAAGAAACGGCAGGATAAATAAGGGGATGAAGTAGCGGCCCTGAACGCCCAGCATCAGGGAACCGCCGATTTCATTGACATCATCATAGATGTACAAGCCGATGAAGATGGCCGTAACAGTCCCTCCCAGAGCCAGCAGGATCAAAATCTTTTGCAGAAGATTCAGTTGCATCGATTCATCATGGTCGACCAGACCAATCCAGACTAGGAATATTGGGATGGCAAAAACTAAAAAGCCCAGTGAGTAGGTCAGCCAGCCCAAGGTATTGAGCCAGATTAAATATTGAACTGCGTTTTGGCTGAGTGTATGGAGGAAGATTCTGACAGTCGGAATCAAATTATGCAAAACAAACGTTAATTGGTCCGGGTAGACTGGATTTCCTTCAGCTAGCATCAGTCGCCCACTGAAGAAGGCAAAAAGCAGGCCAGCGACCGAGATGGTGATACCCAGAAAAATAAGGATGCGCATAATGCGGGCGGAAAGACGATGGTACTTTGACAAAGGGATGATGAAGATCAGTAATGCAACCGGAAGGTAGGCCGGTTTGGCCAAATAGACGATGTAAAGGAGAAAGCTTGGCAGGATCAGCTGAACAAGGCTGGTTTTCCGAGCTTGAAGGGTCAATTGAACGATCATTGCGATGAAAAGAAACAAGAATCCGTTGATGATGGCATCGGCTGAAATCGAACTGGCCTGATAGATCGACATCGGCAACAGACCCACTGCAAGCATAAAGGTCTTATAGACAGGGATGATCTTGATACTGATGTAGGACAGGCCGATATACGTTAATAGGTTATACAGACGGGCCAGAGACAGCATGTTGAACTCATTCAACCCCCAAACGCGACCCAGATACAGACCAAAACCCTGTGGCAAATAGACGAGAGATGCATATTGCTTTTTGTAACGATAGTCATAATTCTTGCCAAAATCACTATCGAACTGATCGGTCAGCATCTGCTGGACACGAGATAATCCCAAGTTCAAATTTGGCTCGATGATTGTATCATCATAGATCTCAAAATTATCTGGCATCTGGATGCTGCGGTCATTACCCTTGCTCAATAATGGCTTGTAATTGCCATAAGAGACATCAAAAGCCCGCAAAATATGGTCGCCGCTGTCAGGCTCCTGGCCACTGGGGACGATGAAGGTCATGACCAGGCCACTTAAGAGGGCCAGAACCAGGAAGTATTGCTCCGGTCTGAGGGAAATGTACTTTTGGAAAAACAGCAGGTACAGGGACACCGCCAGCAAGAGCATGGTCAGCAAGGCAAAACTCAGAAACAAATTATTCGTGTATTCGACTTTGAAAATCAGACGGCCTTTCACTTGGCTCCCATCAATGAACATGGTTTCGTCATAATTACCAACATTGGTTTTGACTTGGAGTTTGGGTCCAGCACCTTCGCTTGAGATCTTGAGGTTGTATTCTGTCAGTGCAAACGATTCTGTGTCTGGAAATGAGAATTCAACCGTTGCCGCCTGGTTGATGGATGTGGCGACCTGGGTCCCTTGGCCAATCCTTTCTCCTGATGCAGTCTTGTATAAGCTGACAGTGACCGGAACCTCAAATTCACTCTCTTCCGAGTAAACAGTCAGAGAAATCGAACGAATCGCTTCATTGGCGAAAAAATGCTGCTCGATGGTGTGTCCGGTGAGGTTGTCCATGTCTATCTCAGCTTTTGGATTGATGTAGTGGATCGAATTGGACGATGTGAAAACAGACTGGTTCAAGAACAATGTGACGCCCAAAATTGCCAGGATTGCCAGCCATTTAAAGCCTGGCTTTTCCAGTAGTCTGGTCCACTTCTTCTCGGTCACTTGATTAACCATGCAGTTTCCTTACCTTGAATATTTGTTTCATCTTTGCCTTGTAGCGTCTGTAGAGGAGTCTGAGTCGTACATCCAAGGTTGATTCATAAAAGGACTGCAATTTATCATACTCAATCCTCAAATGTTCGATGTGCTCGAGGCGTTCGCCGGCGATGCCGACCCATTTGGGGGCGTCGTAAAATTTCTGGTGGTAGATGGCGTTCATCAGGGTGAAGGGGCCGCGGATCGAAAAATCGAAGCCGCTCTTGTTGTAGGACGAGACATAGTGGCGCAGGTTGGTGTATTCGAGACGGGCCAGGTCGTCGGCCATGACAACGCCGGTGTAGTAGCCGGCCTGCTGGGCGACGAAGGGGTAGATCCGCTCGAGCGCATGGGAGACCGAGCCGTCATCGGGCAGCGGTTCCTCGGGGAAATCTGTGTAGTCCATCTGGTTATCAAAGTGCGCCAGGAGTGCGGCGGTACGAAACCAGAAAAAAGAGCCCAGCGGTGCGATCACGCGTTTATCTTCCGAGATCGGCACAGTCAGGCCCATCCTTTGGGCGAGGATCCGGGTATTGTCGAAATTCCAGGACCATTCGTCGCCGAGGCTGAAGAAATAATACGAGTGGTTCGGCTCCGGAGGCACAAGAAGGCCGAGACGCGGATTCTCGGCGAAGGTGCGGAGGATATTGGCGACGTAGTCCGGGCTGGAGAGCATGTTCTGCAGGCATTTCCAGGCAAAGCTCTCACCGATTGAGCCAGGCTTGACTTGGCCGGATTTCTTGTCATGAACAAAGCAGACATAGTCGTACTGAGGGATGACGTCGCGCATGCCCACCATCAAACTGGAGACGTCGCGGCCGCGGTTATTGGTGACACGGACCTCGAGCTTGCCCTCAGTGACACCGGCAAAGCGTTCCAGGATGACCTGCTTCTTCTCTTCCGTATTGGTCGAGATGTAAATGTCGGCATGGGCCGGCATCGCAGCGGCGTACTGGGCCATTTCATCGACCAGGTCGGGGAAAAACAGATGCATGACCAGGGCGATGCGCGGACTGGCAGAGTTGCTAAACTGGGCCGTAGTTGCAACCGGATTTTTTGTCGGCAGGATGTAGTTCAGGTGCAGATTTTTCGCCAGGTCGTCGAGGTGGCAGGTGCGGAGCAGATTATCCCAGATCAGGCCGGTGTCAAAGCCGGACTGCTGTTCGAGCCAGTTCATCAGCTCAAAAGCCGGTTGGCCGGTGGTGTGGAACAGAATGTCGTCGTAGTCCTGGAAAAATGTCCTCCGCTTGACGATCGGACAATTGAGGTCAGCCACCATTTTCTGATGGTAATAGAGGATCGGGTTGGGATTAAGTGTTTCCAGCTCCGATGAATCAACCAGGGTATTCCATCGGAAGCCGAGATCGGCAAAATGGCGCGTAAAAAAGGTCTCGTGGCGGCCGACGGCATCGTTGTAGCCCGGCATCGCGGGCAGGTTGTCCCAGTAGGACTGGAACGCCTCGCTCTGGACAAAGCTTTTGCGGAAGCCAACGAAATAGGACTGGACATGGACCGGAGTGAAGCCGTAGGCATTGCGGCCGGTCGGGTCGTTCTCATGTTCGCCATGGCGGGTCAGGCCCCAGAAATCGACTTCGCGCGCAGCCATGGAGGCAAAGACGTCGCGGAATGGATACAGGGGGCCAAAGACGGTGTTATTGGCGAGGATGATTTCATCGTAGGTAGCCAGGTCGGCCCACCCGATCGAGTCGAGGCCGGTTTTGTAGCCCCAGATATCAAAGCCCTGATTCTCACGCACGATGACCTGAGGCGTAATGGCGAGAAGTTTCTGCTTCTCCTCGACCAGGATCTGGCCATTGACGACAACAACAAGCGCCTCAAGGTTTTCCTTGAGATCGTTCAGGAAGTATGGGATGTAGCGGTCGACGATCCCGTCGGCGTCGTAGAAAGAATAAATTCCGAGACGCCTGGCACCGGTCGGCAAGACGGACATGACTCCTCCTGTGGGGTGGTCTGGGCTCTAAAAACTTTCCTTATTCTATCACACTGGTCAAGGCTTGTTGACGGTCTGGGTGATGGCATCGTATGCGCGCTCGATGGACTGCCAGTTCGCAGCCGGGCTGTAGGTAGCCAGCGCGGTCTCGCGGGCCTGGGCCAGGATCGGTTTCTGGGCCGCACGATCGAGGTAGATGGCCTTGATCGTGTCGTACCATTGGCCTTGCTGGCAGAGGTAGCCGTTCTGGCCCGTCTGGATCGCGTTTTTGAAGGCGAAAGTCGGCGTGGCAACGGTCAGGGTTTCGACCAGGGCGGCCTCAAAAAACTTCAGCTCAGACTTGCACTGCGTGAAATCATTCGGGTAGAGCGGCGCGATGTTGACATCGACCTCGGCGATCAGGCGCTGCAGAGTCAGGAAATCGACGAATTCGTGGAAGTGGATCCGGCCCTGGTCAGCATAGGCCTGCAGGCGCGGGGCGAAATTCATATAGCCGGCGACCAGGATCTGGATATCGGGGAATTCGTCAAGCAAATCGCACAGTTCATCGGCGATGCTGTGCAGATCGAAATAATGCGAGGGCGAGCCGCTGAAATAGCCGATCATGAACGGTTTCTGGTCCGCGGCCTGGCGCTTTTCCAACAGGCAAGTGGCGGAAAAATCGACCTGCTCGTGATTGAGGAAATTGCGGATTACATGGACAGGCTTGTGAAACTGGTCCTTCAGAAACTGGCCAAGATAGTCATTGGTCGTGATCATCGCGTTGGCCAGCTGGGCGGAAAGCTGGACCCGGGCAGCATAGGAGAACCAGAAATTCAGCTCTGCATCGGTGCGCTGGTCGATGTTCTGGACATTGGCCAGGGCAGGCACATGGGCCAGATCGAAGACGAGGTCATCGGTGTCGAAGGCGATCGGGATACCCTGGGTGCGGACCGCCGTGATCAGGGTTTCCAGAGCAAAGGTCCAGCGGAAGCGGGCGATCGTGACCAGCTGGCAGCGCAGAACGGTGTCCCGGATCTGGTCGAGTTCGTCGGCGAAGAAAAAGGCTGCGCGCCAGCGGGCACTCGCTTCGAGCGCCTGCGCCATGTTGTAGACCCGGTAGCGGAAGGTTGAGGAGTCCGGCTTCTCGTAGAGGAAGACATTGACCTTATAGCCGGCAGCCAGATGGCTGTCCAGCTTGTGCAGGCGCTGCTCGAGGGCTTGTTTCCACGGCTCAACCGGGAAATAGTTTTTGGCTTTCAGAGGCTTCATGGCTGGCCTCCCGTGGGCAAATGCCGGAGCATGGCTTCGAGCTGGGAGTGCCAGTTCGTTTGTCCGGGATTGATGATCCGGCGCTGGCCTTCTGGCAGCATCAAGGCCAGGGCTTGGTCAGCGGCCCGGGTCAGGGACAGCGCGATTTCGCGAGTCCCGATTTCGATCCGGAAAGGCGAACGGGATGACTGTGACAGGCTCAGGCTGTGAAAGACAAAGTCGACGGTCTGGGGCTGGCTTGCGTCGGGCAGAGCGATGCTGGCCAGGCAGTCCCGGGCTGTGAGTGCTGGGTCGAGGCTGATGACACGCAAGGCCAGCTGCTGCTGGGCGGCAAGCTGGGCCATGGGGGTGATCATGGCAGTCAGGTGGGCCGGGGTCAGGTGCTGGCTGACCAGGAGATTGAGCCGGATCTGACCGGATGGGCTTCTGAAAAACTGCAGCTGGGGCAAGTCGGTGTCAAAGTTGTCAGGGTGTTTTGCGACTGCCGTGCTGGTTGCAATTGCCAGTGGCTGGCTGGTCTTGCGGTTTTTCAGCCCCTTCAGCTTGTCCTTGCCCAGGGTCAGGACCTTGAAGGCGGCGCGGATCGGCCAGGCCAGTTTCCAGCTGGTCGAGTGGACAATGTCGAGGTAGAGGTGCTCAAAATGCGCAGCCTGATCGCGTAAAACCTGGTTTTCCTCGGCCTGCTGCTGGATCAGGGTGATCAGGTCTTCCCTGCTGGCTTGCAGCAGCGGATCAACGAGGGGCACCGGGTCCTTTGCCTGGCGGTTCAGGTTGGTCATGTCTGTACTATCCATAGATTGCGCACTCATGCCTGGGGATGCGTCATGTACGCATCGGTCACTGGCTGCATCTCGCCGATCATCTTGATCTGGCCTTTTTCCAGCCACATCACGTGTTTACAGAGGCGGCGGATCTGGTCGATCGCATGGGAAACGATGATGACGGTCGTACCGCCGGACATCATCTCGCGGATCCGCTTCTCGCATTTTTCCTGGAACAGATAATCACCGACGGCGAGGATTTCATCGACGATCAGGATCTCCGGGCTGGTCAGGGTGGCGACGGCAAAACCGATGCGGGCGACCATGCCGGAGGAATAGTTTTTCATCGGCACGTCGATGAACTCGGCCATTTCCGAGAATTGGACGATCTCGTCGAAACGGGAGCGGATATAATCGTGCGAATGGCCGAGCACAGCGCCATTGAGGAAAATGTTCTCACGCGCCGTCAGCTCGAGGTCGAAACCAGCGCCCAGTTCGATCAGTGGGGCGATCGTGCCCTGGATCTTGACCGAGCCGGTGGTCGGCTTGAGGATGCCAGAGATGATCTTGAGCAGGGTGCTTTTACCAGAGCCATTGAGACCGACGATGCCGAAGACATCGCCGCGCTCGATCGTGAAGGTGATGTCGTGCAGAGCCTGGAAATCCTCGTAGACGAGCTGGCGCTTCAGGGCCAGGACCACGTACTCCTTGAGGTTGTGCACGCGGTGCTTGCTCATATTGAAATGCATGTTGACATGGTTGACTTCGATAATGGTCATCGTTGCCTCGCTTTGCGATCAGATGAAAAGAATGAAGCGGTCCTGGTTCTTTTTAAAGACGAACAGACCGATGGCCAGTGACACGAGCGCCACGACAGCGCAAATCAGATTGGTGGCAAGTCCGGGGACCGTGCCATACATCGTAACCTGGCGGAAATAGTCGACATAGTAGAACATCGGGTTGAATTGCATGGCGAATTGCATTTGGGCTGGCAGGGCGTCATAGGGATAGACGATCGGGGTCAAGTAGGTCCAGGCAGTCAGGACGACGCCATAGAGGTGGATGATGTCGCGGAAATAGACCGCCCAGCTCGAGAGGACCAGGCCAATCCCGATCGCAAAAACCAGCAGGTAGAGCGAGGGGACAAAAAACAGCAGGGCACTCCAGTGCAGCGGCACACCGAGGATCAGGTAGATCAGGACAACCGCAATCAGCGAGAACAGGAAATTGACGAAGGCAAACAACGCCTTTTCCAGCGGGAATATGTATTTCGGGATGTAGACCTTCTTGATCAGCGAGGACGCCTGCAGGACCGAGGACATGCCGGTGATCGTGGCCTCGGAGAAGAAATTGAACATCACGGCGCCGGACAGGTAGTAGATCGGGAAATTCTCGATCTTGACCCGGAAGATGTTTTCAAACACGGCGGTGATGACGAGCATCATCAGGAGCGGGTTCAGGACACTCCAGAGAATACCGAGGATCGATTTTCTATACTTGATCCGGATGTCCTTGAGGATCAAGTCGTGGAGCAGGAAGCGATATTTCAGGAAAACCTCGAGTTGACCCCTCATGCTTGGTTTTGCTCCTTATAGTAGGACTTGTACCAGGCGACAAAGGCGGCGAGGCCGTCTTCGATCGAGGTCTGGGGCTTGAAATCGATGTCGCGGGCCAGGTCAGATACATCGGCATAGGTGCGCGGCACATCGCCGGCCTGCATCGGCAGGTATTCCTTCTTGGCAGCCTGGCCGATCGCCTTTTCCAGAACTTCGATGAAATAACCGAGCTTCTCCGGATTGTTGTTGCCGATGTTGTAGATCTTATAAGGAGCCGAGCTACTCGACAGATCGCCGTCAGCCTCGGTCCAGTCTGGATTGGGCTGGGGGATTTTTGCCGTCAGGCGGGCGATCGCAGCCACGATGTCATCGACATAGGTGAAGTCGCGTTCCATCTGGCCGTGGTTGAAGACCTTGATCGTTTTGCCGGCCAGAATATCGCGGGTAAAGGAAAAGTACGCCATGTCCGGCCGGCCCCACGGTCCATAGACGGTGAAAAACCTCAGGCCGGTGGTCGGAATGCCATAGAGATGGCTGTAGGTGTGGGCCATCAGTTCGTTGGCTTTTTTCGTCGCGGCATAGAGGCTGACCGGGTGGTCGACGTTGTGGTTGGTCGAAAAAGGCACCACGGTGTTACCGCCGTAGACCGAGCTGGAAGAGGCATAGAGCAGATGACGGACCGGAAAATGGCGGCAGGCCTCGAGGATGTTGAGGAATCCAGCCAAGTTGGAGTCGAGATAGGCATAAGGGTTCTCAATCGAATAGCGCACACCGGCCTGGGCCGCAAGGTGGACGACATAGTCGGGGCGCAGGCGGCGGAACAGCTGGTCGAGCTCGTCCTTATCCTTAAGATCGATCCTTGAGAACTGGAAGGCCGGGTAATGAGCCAGGTTGTCGAGTCGGTCCCTTTTCAGCTGCGGATCGTAGTAGTCATTCAGGTTATCGAGGCCGTATACGGCGTAGCCCTGCCCCAGCCAGTAACGGCTGAGATGGTAGCCGATGAAACCGGCAGCACCGGTGACGAGGATCTTGGCGGTGGATTCAAGTTTCTGGGTGAATGCCATGGTTATGTCCCCTATTTTCAGTCTGTCAGCTTCAGTCTTTGCCGAACAGGTCGCGGGTATAGACTTTTTCGGCGACATCACGGATGTCGTCGGTCAGGCGGTTGGCAACAATGACGTCGGATATGGCCTTGAATTCGTCAAGGTCGCGGATGACGCGGGAATGGTAGAACTGGTCTTCGAGCAGATAGGGCTCGTAGACGACGACTTCGATGCCTTTGGCCTTGATCCGCTTCATGACGCCCTGGATCGAGGATTGGCGGAAATTGTCAGATCCGGCTTTCATCGCCAGGCGGAAGATGCCGACGACCTTGGGCTTGCGCTGGATGATCATGTCGGCCACGTGGTCCTTGCGGGTGCGGTTGGCATCGACGATCGCAGCCATGATGTTGTTCGGGATATTGGCGTAGTTGGCCAGGAGCTGCTTGGTGTCCTTGGGCAGGCAGTAGCCACCGTAGCCAAACGAGGGATTGTTGTAGTGGCTGCCAATGCGCGGGTCGAGACCAACGCCTTCGATGATCTGGCGTGAATTGAGGCCTCTGAGCTCGGCATAGGTATCGAGCTCGTTGAAAAAGGCAACCCGCAGGGCGAGGTAGGTGTTGGCGAAGAGCTTGATCGCTTCGGCCTCAGTGGGATCGGTGAACAGGACGGGCACGTCTTTTTTGATGGCACCTTCCAACAGCAGGTCGGCAAAGATCCGCGCCCGTTCGGACTGTTCGCCGACGACGATGCGTGAGGGGTGCAGGTTGTCATACAGGGCCTTGCCTTCACGCAGGAATTCCGGCGAGAACAGAATGGTGTCGGTCTGGAATTTCTCGCGGACGTCTTTCGTGTAACCGACCGGAACGGTGGATTTGATCACCATGACGGCGGCCGGATTGATCTCGAGGACGTTCTGGATCACCGCCTCGACCGAGCTGGTGTCAAAGAAGTTGATGTCTGGGTCGTAATTGGTCGGGGTGGATACGATCACGTACTGGGCGCCGGTAAAGGCTTCTTTTGCGTCGGTCGTGGCGCGCAGGCTGAGGGGCCTGGTAGACAAATATTCTTCAATCTCGGCATCGACGATCGGTGATTTTTTGTTATTGATCTGGTCAACCTTGGCCTTGACAACATCCAGAGCGACGACTTCATGGTGCTGGGCCAAGAGCACCGCGTTGGACAGGCCGACATAACCGATCCCGGCAATTGCGATTTTCATAACACGCCTCTTTCGATCCATAATAGACTTAATCGGATAGAGTCTACCAAATTTGGCGCCAGATTGAAACTGATGCTCCAGGCAGGGGTCATTTGATGAGATTATTTGTGCAAATCTCATTTTGTATTGGGAACAAATCCTTGTCATTTGCATCTAATTCCCGGGATTGCTAAGATAATATCGATTTGCCCAAATTTTCTGACTGGAGATAGTACCCATGAAACAGACTAACCATTCAATGACACCTTGGCTTCGGGTCATCCTGCTCGTTTTGCTTGCAGCTATTCTGGTGCTGCCCCTGGCCGCCTGTAAAAAGGAAAAAGAAACAATAGCACCTGCGACCATCGAGCCAACCACAACGGCTGCTCCTGTGGAAACAACAGCTGTTTTGCCGGCTGAAAAAGAAATTGCCGGCTATAATCCGATCAATGGCCTGCCGGTATCTGACTTGGCCTCTGTTAGTGCTCGCCCAGTTGCGATCATGATCAACAATATCAAGACGGCTACACCTCAGGCCGGCATCGGTTCGGCCGACCTGCTCTATGAGATCGAGGTCGAAGGTGACATCACCCGTCTGATGGCTGTTTTCTCCAATCCGGCTGATGTGCCGGAAATTGGTTCGATCCGCAGCCTGCGCCATGACTTCATCGATCTGGCTGGTGCCTTCGGCGCGATTGTCGTCCATTTTGGTGGTTCTTATGCCGCCTATGACCAGGTCATGATCCAGAAAACAGACCACATCGACAGCACCAATGCTGATTTTGCCTACTGGCGTGACGCCAACTGGCGTGCCAGCCGCGGCTATGAGCACAGTGTCAAGACCACGGGCGAAAACCTGCTCAAGGCGATCGACAAGCTGGGTATTTCGGACCAGAACACCAATGGCAACCGCGCCTGGTTCTATTTCCAGCCCTCCGCTGACATCGTCCCCGCTACTGGCGGCAGCGCGGTCAAGGTGACAGCCCCTTTCTCTAACTACGCTGTTGCCACCTTCACCTATGACTCAACTAGTAAAACCTATAAAAAGGGCCAGTTCAACGCCGACCAGATTGACGAATCAACGGGCAAGGCACTGGAATTCACCAATGTTCTGCTCCTCCAGACGACGGTCACCCAGTTCAATGGCGACATCCTCAAGGAATACGACCTGTCCTCCGGCTCCGGTTACTATCTGACTGGTGGTACCTATGAAAAAATCACCTGGAAAAAGGGCGGTACCTTGCAGCCCTGGATCTTCACCCGCGCCGATGGCAGCGAACTGACCCTCAACCGCGGCAAGATCTATATTGGCATATCACGCAACACCAAGACGATCACGATTCGGTAAGCGGGCGGGCGCGCGGCCGGCACGGACTTGAAGCGACGCAGGTGTGCCGGATCCATTTGCCGGCAACAGTGCCAGGTCTGATGTGGAACCGGACCCACTTGCCGGCAACAGTGCCAGGTCTACATCCACCGTTTCTTGCCTTACAACACACTGAAAAGCTTACAGCCTCAGTGCTTTTCAGCCACATGTCATCACCAAGTTCCGATTTGAGAGCCTGACACAGCTTCTGAAGCCGTGCCAGGCTCTGTTTTTGAAATTAGAATTGTGCCGAATTGTACAAGCATACAGCTGCAGGCTTTTCAGAGGATGTATCAGCTCTTGTTTCGATTTAGGTACCGGATCCACTTGCCGGCATCTGTGCCAGCTCCGCGGCCATCCACAGCCGTACCAGCACGACATAGCGCCCTAACCCGCTCACCGCCGCGCCAGGCTGGCTGGGAAAATCAGATCCTTGATGATCGAGCGGCGGGCGATGGCAAAGCGGTTGTAGTCACCGGTGAGGATGCTGGCCAGGATCTGGAACATCCGCACGGGCAGGAAACGGGAGAAGCTGAGGCGGCGTTGGACAAAGCGAGTTTTGGCGGTGACGAGTTCGGCGCGATCCGGCAGTCCGGACTCGCGCAGGGCGGCGGCGAGGCGAGGAAAGCGCGCCAAGTCGCGTTCGAGCAGGGTGCGGGCATGGAGCTGGCTGTCGAGGAGATGCTGCCAGCGGGCATGCCAGGTGGTCTGGAGGCCGGTCTGCTGGCTCTGATGCTGGCGGTAGAGGAACGTGGCAGCAGGCAGCAGGCGCAGGGCAGGGCCGGCAAACCAGCCGATCCATTCATCATGGTAGAACTGTGCGGCGGGTACAGGCACGGTCAGGAGCCAGTCGCGCCGGACAGCCAAAGCGGCGCCAGTGACAAAGACGTGCCGGGCCAGGACGACCTCCCCCCTGCCCGCCTGGACGAGCGCCTGTTCGCGGGACGGAAAAAAGTACGAGTGCCAGAGGGTCTGGCCGGTGGGATTCATCTGGGCATCGGCGATCAGGCCATCGGATTGGATGGCCTTGGCGTGGGGATGTTCGGTGATGGCGGCCTTGAACAAAGCGACTCGCTCGGGAAGCCAGCGGTCATCCTGGTCGGCGAACAGGAGCCAGTCCATGCGGCAGGCCCGAGCACAGGCGAAGAAGTTTCCGGCGACGCCGAGCCGTTCGCCAGGAGGCAGGATGGTGATCGGCACGGGGCTCGTCTGGGCGATGGCGCGGCAGATCGCCAGGGTGTCGTCCTGGGAGCCATCGTCACGGATGACGATTTCGTCGGGCAGGACAGTCTGGTCGAGCATGCTCTGCAATTGCTCAGCGATGTAGGCGGCACCCTGGTAGGTGCAAAGGGCAACCGAGAGAGTCACCGGCCGGGCATCAATTCCGGGCACATCAGATTGTCGAGAAGGGTTTGTCATCGCGTCAGTCTCCTTCCCTTTTCAGCGGAAAAACGGCAGCAGGAAATGCTGGTACAGGCCAGTCAGATTCACCAGCAGGATCGGCAGGAAGGCCAGGCGCAGGAGGGTTTGGGGTGCGAGTGAATGGCGGACGTCTGGGCGGCGCAGGAGCAGGAGCACAGGCAGCGCCAGGGGGAACATGTACCGCGGCTGGACACCGTCAACGGCAGGGGCACCGACCGGAGTGAAACTGATGTACAGGGCCAGGTAGACGAGGACCAGGCTTGCAAGAGCAGTTGCGGCCAGATAGAGGCTTTGCGACCAGGGCAAAGCGGGCAATGACAAGCCGTCCTGGTCGCGGTCTGGCTGGTCGATCAGGGCCAGGATCACGAGCAGGGCTGCGATGGCGATGGACCAATTGGCCGAGCTGATCATCCCGGCATAGGCGTAGGATAGAATGGCGGTGTTGCCGAGCAAGAAAGTCCCGAGGTTGGCGATCAGATCACCCAGGATGATGCGGGCGGCTGCGACAGGATGGGCGAAGATGAAAGCCAGCTGACCAGCAACACTCGTGCCTGAAACACGCACATCACCGCCTGATTCAGGCTGGATCAGGCCAGGCAGGATCACCTGCGCCAAAATCAGGGCGATCAGGACCGTGAGGAACATCCAGTACAACAGGCGTTTCTTTTCGGAAGTGAATTTGATCGAGGGCATGAAATAGGCCGCTACCACCAGAGACACGTAGACTGACTTGATGCTGTTGAATGCGATCGCTGCCAGGGTCAGGAGGATCAGGCGTCCCTTGCTGAGCAGGCGGTCTGGATGGGCCCATTCTTCGAGCAGGGCGGCAAGAAACAGGAACGCCGCAGCAATGGTCACGGTGTCGTAGGTCAGTCGCGTCGCCTGGAACAGCAGGGTGGGCAGCAAGGCATAGGCGGCGAGGAGATGCTTGCCAAATGGAATGAGGCGGATTGCCCAGGCGGTCAGGAAAAGGTAAGTGATCAAGCTGAGGGCGCGGGCGAGCAGAATGGCAGTTGCGAGTGTGCCACCCAACCAGCGCGTCAGGGCAAAGGTCAGGATACCTGGTATGTAAGGGATGTGGTGGATGCCCCAGGGTTTTCCCTGCCTCGTTGGCATGGCCAAGGATGGTTCATCTCGTTTCTCCAGCCAGGCTGCTGCCTGCTGCTGGTCGAATCGAGTGTTGACGGACGGCAGGTCCAGGTCAGTCAGGCGCTGGGCGGCCGGGGTCAGCCAGGCAATGTCGGCATAGGAACGTACCAGCATTGATTTGAAATGGATCTGTTCGTCCCAGCCAAGGAGCTGCAGCGGGGACAGGATGATCATCAGGCCGCCGAGGCTGGCGCCAAGCAGGAGAAACCAGCGAGTTGGGGACAAGAAAAGTGGCATGAAGCCGCTGAGCAGCAGGCCGAGCAGGAACATCCCGACTGCCAGGAGGACGACTCGCTGCGGATGGATGGCAACCGAACGGTCGAGTATGACAGAATCCAGGACGAATCCTTTGTCTGGAACTACCAGCGTCACCTGATCGACGTCTGCTTCGACCACGGTAGCGGCCTGCTGCAGGTCGCGCGGGGCCTGGTCTGCAATCAGACGATCTGCCTCAGGCGAAAAGGCTCCGGGCTTGTCAGCCAGAGAAGTACCAGCGATGCGGATATAGATATCAGCATCGGTCGCGCTCTGGTAGGAGAGGATCACCTGGCGAATCTTGCCACCGGGAATGGCCAGCTTGATCGTGGCCTGGTCCTGGGTGGAACGCAGGCGGCCGTTTTCCAGAGCAAAGCCCTGGCTAGCTGGATACAGGGTCTCGGCGGAGAGGGTGACGGTCGGACGGCCGGCATTATCAGAACTAGATGAGTCTGTCAGGGCCAGTCGGTTAAACCAGAAGCGCTCAACGCCAAAGGCCAGCAGAATCGAGAGGGCCAGCACGATGATAATGCGCAGGATGCTCCGCCACACAGGAGTCAGTCCTCGTTGTGGCGCCGGTTTTTCAGGTGGCGGTCGATTTCACGGCTGGCCTGTTTTCTCGCCTCGTCATCCCGCTTGTCGAAATTCTTCTTGCCTTTGGCCAGGCCGATCTCGACTTTGACGCGGCCATGCTTGAAATAGAGCTTGGTCGGCACGAGCGTCAGGCCTTCGGTGCGGGTCTGGCCGTACAGGCGCAGGATTTCGCTTTTGTGCATCAGGAGGCGGCGCGTGCGCATCGGGTCCTTGTTGAAGCGGTTGCCTTGTTCGTAGGGGCTGATGTGCATGGCATAGAGCCAGAGCTCGCCATTGACGACGGCAGCATAGCTGTCGCCCATGTTGACACGGCCCTGGCGCAATGATTTGACCTCGGTGCCTGTTAGCTCGATACCGGCTTCGAGCCGTTCGAGGATGTGGTAGTCGTGGTAAGCCTTGCGGTTTTCCACGATCAGCTTGGTTCCAGAAGTTGATTTATTTCTTTCCATTTTTCACTTTACCTGTTACATGCTTTCCCAATATTCATCAATTTATACACACTATCCACAGGGTTATCCACATTCCAAGCCGACATTTTCAAAAACAAAGGGCCGTATTTCAGGCCTGAGCAGCTTCGTTTGCCTGCTTTTCCACAGAGTCACTAAATCAAAATTCACATTTTTCATACAATCTTGTCAAGCGCAATGCACAGATATGGATGTTGCGAAATTGTTTCTTTTGTGCACGATGCTGTGTTTTCTGCGTGGTTCAGGCCAGTTCGAGCGTTGCAGTGGCGTTGAGGTCGAGGTTGTCACGCCGTCCGTTCTGAAAGGCATAGAAGCCGGCGGAGGCGATCATGGCGGCGTTGTCGGTGCAAAACTCAAAGGGCGGGCAGAGAAAGTCGAGGCCAGCTGCTTGCGAACGCCGCTGCAGGGTGTCGCGCAGGCAGCGGTTGGCTGAGACACCACCGGCGACGGCGAGCCTTTTCAGGCCATGCAACTGGGCTGCGGCGATGGCATGGTCGGTCAAATAGTCGACGATGGCCTGCTGATAGCTGGCGGCAAAATCGGCCTGCGAGACGGGGCCAGTCCAGATCGCATCCGGCGCGACGTTGCCCAGTGTCTGGCCTTCAGCCTTGTCCTTGCCAGCGGCCTGGCGCAGGCGGTTGAGCTGGTTCAGGGCCGCAGTTTTGAGGCCGCTGAAGGAGAAGTCGAGGCTGTCGGGGAAATGGGTCCGCGGAAAGGTCACGGCCTGCGGGTTGCCGCCGGCTGCTGCTTTTTCCAGCAGGGGACCGCCGGGATAACCAAGTCCGAGGGCCCGGGCGATCTTGTCAAAGGCTTCACCGGCAGCGTCATCGCGCGTCCGGGCGACGACTTCGAAGCGTTCGTAGTCGTGGACGACGACGAGATGGCTGTGGGCGCCGGAGACAACGAGACAGAGAAACGGCGGTTCCCAGGTGGGATCGGCGAGGTAGTTGGCCGCGATGTGGCCGGCGATGTGATGGACCCCGACCAGTGGTTTGCCGGTGGCGGCGGACAGGCCTTTGGCGGCGGACAGGCCAACCAGCAGGGCACCGACCAGGCCTGGTCCATAGGTCACGGCAATGGCGTCGATGTCGGCGAGCGTGGCGCCGGCCTGGGCCAGGGCCTGGTCGATCACGGGCAGGATGGCTTCGACATGCATGCGCGAGGCGATTTCTGGTACAACACCGCCATACTGCTGGTGTACCGCAGCCTGGGTGGCGATGATGTTGGACCGGATCTCGCGGCCGTTGGCGACGACTGCGGCAGCAGTTTCATCGCAGGATGACTCGATGCCGAGGATCAGGCAGGGCTTTTCCATCAGAACACCAGGTGGGTCCAGCTCTGGTCGATCAGGACCAGGGTGCCGAGGACGATGACATAGGCGGCGCTGATCAAAAAGCCCTTGTCGTTGAGCTTTTTGATCATGAAATTCATCGCCAGATAACCGGAGATGGCCGCTGCGATGATGCCCAGCAGCATGTTGAGGATACCGATGTCGCCCATTACAGGAGAGTCGGCTTTGACGATGTCCACGAGGTCAAGCAGGAAGCTGCCCAGGATCGCCGGGACCGACATCAGGAACGAGAAACGGATCGCTTTTTTGCGGTTGACACCGGCCAGGAGCATGGCGGCAATCGTCGAACCGGAGCGGGAGATCGCCGGGGCGATCGCCACGGCCTGGCCGAGACCGGCATAGAGTGCTTCTTTGTATCCGACGCCTTTTTCGGTTTCTTCTTTCGGCTTTAACAGGACCATGACCAGGAGAATCACGCCGGTGGCGAGAAATTCGTAGCCGAGCGAGTTGCCGCCAAAGAGGCTTTCAATGAAATCGCCGAACAGGACGGCGGCCACGACGGCTGGCAAAGTGGCAATGATCAGGCGGATGGTCCGCTTGCCAAAGATGTCTTTGAGGATGGCCAGCAGGTCCTTGTACATGATCAGGACGACCGAGACCAGGGTCCCGACGTGCACCATGGATGTAAAAGTGAACAGGGATTGGGCATCCATGTCAAACACACGACCCAGTAGCGTCAGGTGCCCGGAGCTGCTGACGGGTAGAAATTCAGTCAAACCCTGGACCAGACCCAGGAAGATCGCCTCGATGAAATTCATGCTGCCTCCAATGTGATGCCTTGGGCATCGAAAACGGACTCAAATCAATCCGATTCTACCACATCTTCTGCGAGCCCGTGCTATAATGTCGCCATGTCTGCCAAAACCAGTGTCAAATACTATCGACCGCCAAACAAGAATACAGCCACGATCCGACGGGTGATCAGTGTGCTGGTGGTTGTTGCGCTCGTGATCGTGGCAGCCGGAGCTGCATCATTCACGGCGGCCAACCAGCTGATGCGCCAGGAGCCTGGCCAGCTGCAAAGCTTTACCAGCAATGTCATGCCGCGCTTTTCGGTGATCAGTTTCCAGTCGCTCGATGAGCAGACGACGCTGAGCGGCTGGTTTTTCCCGGCCCAGGGTGATCCGGTCAGCACGGTGATCCTGGTCCATGACAGTGGCAAGAACCGCCTGCAATTCGACATTGACATGCCACGCTTTTATGAGTTTTTCGTCACAAACCACTACAATGTGATCTCATTTGATCTGCGCCACTCCGGCAAGTCCGAGGGGCATCTGTCTGCCTACGGCTATGCCGAGTGGGAGGATGTGATTGCGGCGATCCAGTACGCGCGTCGTTTCACAACAACCAAGGATGTCCTGCTCTATGGCTTTGGCAGTGGCGTGACGGCGAGCCTGTTTGCCTGGTCGCGCCTGCCGGAACAGGTGATGACGACCGCTGCGGATGGCAGCGGGCCTGGGGCTGGAGCCGGGGGGGACACGGGCGGCGAGTCAGAGGACACTGGTCCGGCGCTTTCAGCCATTGACCGGAAAATCGCCGGGCTGGGTTTTGACCGGTCTTATGTGCGAGGGATTCTACTGGATACGCCATGCGTCCAGCCCGACAACTACATCCAGGCCGTCTACCGCAACGGCAATCTGCTCGGCCGGATTTTGCTCCAGCATACGGTGCCCTATGCCGTGCGCCTGTCAGCCAGCAGCACGAGCCAGCGCAGCTTGGTCACGATCCTGAGCCAGGTCCAGAAGCCGGTTTTCCTGGCTTACAACGATCCAGACACATTCTTCGGTTCAGCTTCGATTCTGCCCATCGTTCAGGAACGCCAGCGGCTGCATCCAGACACCACAGCCGTCTATGCCGATGCCATGCCGGGTTCGATTTCCGGATTTAAAAACAACCCCGAGGCGTATCTCGGAGCTGTCAAAGACTATCTGGCGCGATTTATCGGTTAAAGATTTTTTCGAATCCGAGTCTGGTTGCAACAGCAGGGGGCGTCTGGCACCTGCCTGTTTCAGAACATTTTCCGGCGGCTGAACCAGACGATTGTGAGGGCGATCAAGGCCAGGCAGGCGATGGTGATGGCAATGAACGGCCAGGGGTTGGCGAAAAAGGCTGCGCCGTCAAAGGGGAACGGGATGTTCTGGCCGAAAAAGCTGGTGATCGCGGTCGGGGCCGAGATGACAATGGTCATGGCGGCCATGAATTTCATGATCTGGTTGACGTTGTTGGATATGATCGAGGCGTAGGCGTCCATTGTGCCATTGATGATCGAGGTGTAGATGTTGGCCATTTCGAGGGCCTGGCGATGCTCGATGATGACATCTTCCAGCAGGTCCTCGTCTTCCTCGTACTTTTTCATCAGTTTGCTGCGCATCAGGCGTTCCAGCACAGCTTCGTTTGACTTCAGGGAGGTCGAGAAATAGATCAGGGACTTGCCCAGCTGCATCAGCTTGAACAGTTCCTTGTTGCTGACGGATTTGTTCAGCTGGCGTTCGGCAGTATCGATCGTCTTGTCGATGAAACGCAGATACTTGAGGTAGTCTTTGGCGCCAGCGAACATGATCTGGAAGGTGAAGCGGGTGCGGTAGCCGGTGATGAAATCGCGCACGCGGTTGTTGCGGAACGCGTCGAGGACGCCGTTTTCGCGCAGGGAGACGGTGATGATGCAGCGATGGGGCGCGATGACGATACCAAGCGGCATGGTTTCGTACTTGGTGTTGTTGTCTTCGCGGCGGATAAAGGGGAAGTCGACGATGATTAAAAGGCTCTGGGTGTCATCGTCGAGGTCGATACGCGGCCGTTCTTCTTCGTCCAAAGGATAGCGCAGGAATTCGGCCGGCAAGTCGACTTCCTTTTCCACGCGCATCAGCTCCGCCTCGGTTGGGGCGTAAAGATTGATCCAGCAGTCGGTCTCGATCTCGTCAATGCGTTTGAGTTCCGGCACCATCCGACCATTGATTTCTTTCAGTTCGGTTTTGTAGATTTCCAGCATTGAAAGCCCCTCCTTCCTTTGGATCTTTTTCAAAAATAAAACCTGGCAGTGTGCGGGCTGCCAGGTGGTTTTCGATCCGTGTGAGAAGCGCATGCCTGCTGGCCCATGGCCAGTCTGAGACAAAACGGCGACCCCTCCTGATCGAGCTTTGGCACTGGGTGACCTCGGCTTGCCCTCCGGACATCGCCGGAAGTTGCCAGCTGCATTAGGTTAAGCCTTAATCCGGCAAAGCCTGGTAACCCATTGGCGTCTCTCGACGTTTCCGGGCAGCAGCATCTATTCACACAGGAGCCTCACCTAACAACGGGTGCAGACGTGAATGCACGCAGTGATGGCGCGCACACTGATTCTATGCTTTGTAGAGGAGGCTGTCAATAAAGGAAAAGGGACCCGGTCCGTTATGCGGCAAATATGCAATTTGCTGCATAGCGGACCGATGAAACAGGCCGATCAAGTCTGTGCGATGAGGTCCGTTATGCAGGGATGTGAATTTTTAGCCAAAGTTGCGATTTTCGGACCCGGTCCCTTTTTCAGCCAGTGGAGCCGAAGCCGCCACCGCGGTTGTGGCCGATGGTTTCGGGGGCGGTGTGTTCGGTGAATGTGGCGTGTTCGTGGCGGGCGATGACCATCTGGGCGATGCGGTCGCCCTTCTGGATGTAGAGGGTGCCGTAGGGATTGTCCTGGGGATCGAGGAACAGGGTGGTATCGAGCAGGGGTTGGAGAGCGTCGTTTGCGAGCTGGGCTGGGTCGGTGATGCGGTCACGCAGGCGGATGGCACGGTGGGTGGTCAGGATTTCGCTGAGCAGGTCCGGATTCTGGGCGATCCGGCCAAGCAATGTGGCGGGATTGAAGGTGTTTTGCAGGATGACACCGACTTCGTTGCGGTAGTCGGCATCGATGGTGCCGGGTGAATTGGGCAGGCGGAGGTCGGTTTTCAGCGACAGGCCGCTGCGGGGACGGATCTGGGCTTCGGTGCCAGCAGGCAGGGCGATGATCAGATCGAGCGGTAGAACGACCGTTTCGCCGGGCCGGATCGCAAGGTCCCGGGTGGCAAACAGGTCACAGCCCGCGGCGTGTTTGGAAGCATAAACCGGCAGGCGGCCGTCCGGTCCAAGACGGATCGGGACCTGGATTGAATCGTCTGTGTTGATGGTTTCATGGAGTTCGATCATGGTTGGAGGGGATTCCTTTCTGTCGGGGTCGGTTTCGCGGACGTTTGGTGGGAGCTATCGCGCAGCCCTCAAATGACGCCGCGCTGGTAATGGCCGGTGGTGAGGCGTGTGTCCAGCCGGTTGGCGATTTGCTGGGCCAGGGCCAGGAAATCAGCGCTGGCCTTCTTCCCTGCTGCTGGTGAAACTGACAGCAGTTGCCGCGCTGACTCGATCAGGGCACGCCGCTCGGACGGAGTTTCATCCATGAAATAGAGACGCGAACGCCAGGACTGTGCCGGGCCGAGGATGGTTTGAAGGGTGGTGAATTCGTCGGGCACAGCGAGCAGGTCGCTACCCAGCAGGTCGGCTTGACAGGTCCGCGGGTGCGGAAGCACCAGGAAACGGGCGCCTTTGCGGTCGGTCAGCCATTCAGGCTGTCCATCATCGGGCTGGGAAGAGCGAACGCAGCGCCGGCACTGTTCCTTATTCTTGCCGATCGGGCAATAGGCCGTGCTCATCAGGCGCAGGCGTCCGTAGAGGGGTCTTTCGATCGTCAGAGCGTGGGTCTTCGGATGGGCTGAAAAGTCAGACAAGACTTCGGTTAGCTGGTCAATGTTGAGTTCCAGTGATGGACAGAGGGTCGTTGCACCACGGTCTGCCGCCTGAATCAATGCTGAAGTATTAAAAAGGTTGGCAGTCGTATCGGCGATCCAGAGACGATTTTCCTGATTCGGATCCCAATAGGCTGGCCACGCGGTACAGACACCTTCGATCGGCCACTGGGCAGCTGCTGTGAGCAATTCGGGCAAGACTGTGGCCTGTTGGCCTGTGACCAGGGGTGGCCAATGGACGACGATCCGGGCGTTGGGTTCTTTTGCGTGAATGGCTGCAGCAGCCGATACGATGCGTGCATCGTCCAGCGCGAGCAGCGGCAGGATGTAGACATCGGCGCCACAGGCGATCTCTGTTTCGTGCTCAGGCAGCTGGTGGAAAAACGCCGAAATCTCGGGCCAACGGGTGCTCTTTTCAGAATCCGTGGCGGTTGCAGGAGCTGATGTAGGCTTGGGTGGCTGAGTTCTGGCCGGAGACTGCTCTGTCACCGATATTTTACGCCGGGCTGTTTGTGCCAGCTGGTCACCAAGCTGGGCGAGGGCCTCGCGCCGTAATTGGTTGAGCTGGCTGATGGTCAGATGAATGGGGTCGGCGTGGGTGATCTCGGCGACCCGGAAAGCAGTGCCACCGGTTTTCTTCAACTGTTGTTCGGCCCGTTCCGGCTGTAAAGGCTGGACAGCTGGATCAGGGGAATATGGGACGGTGGCTGAGAAGCCGGCAAATGGTCCGGAAATAACTGCGGCGTCAAGAGATTGGGCGGTGAGCATCATGCGGATGGCGGTTTTGCGGCTGTCAGCCTGCAGTGCCTGTTGTTCGGCCCGATGGTCGCTCATGCGGTAGACCAGATCGCCGCGCTGCAGGTTGCGCAGCACATCAGGGTGGAAACCCTTGATGAGCAGGCCGTCTGGACTGGACTGGCAGGATCCGATCGGGGCACTGGCGATGGCCTGTTCAGCGGCCGGTGGCTGTGGACGGCGCACAGACAGGATGTCACCGGCAGCAAGCGGCAACGGGTGGATGGACTGGAGCCAAAGCTGCCCTTTTCCAGCCTCGATCCGGCTGATTGTGCCTGCCGGGACGCCGTGGCTGCCCGGTAATCCATGGACCATCAGATTTTGGTAGGTGTGACCGCGCCAATAATCGGTTGTAAACGAGCCGTCACGGTTAAAAGCCTGGAGCAGCCGTTCCTGGAGCGTCGCGATTTCAGAGGGCCAACGGTCAATGATAGCGCGCGCAGTCAGGCCTTCATCCAGGAGTTGAACGTAACGATCCAGAGCCAGGCGATACGTGCCTACTGCTTGACCGACATAAGCCGGACTGCGCATCCGGCCCTCGATTTTCAGGGAATGGACTCCGGACTGGACCAATTCTGGCAGATGAAGCAATAAGGCTTGGTCTTTGGGGCTATACAGGGCGCCAGACTCGCGGCCAAGCTGGTAATCGAGGCGGCAGGGCTGCGCACAGGCGCCGCGATTGCCGCTGCGACCGCCGATCAGGCTGCTCATCAGGCACTGGCCGGAAAAGCAGATGCAGAGCGCGCCGTGGATGAAGACCTCGGTTTCGAGACCTTTCTGGCGGGCCATCGCTGCCAGTCCGGCGATTTCCCGGCCACTCAGCTCGCGCGGCAACACGATGCGCTCGAGGCCCAGATCCAAGGCCAAGTCCATGTCACTGGAGCGGGCCAGGGTCATCTGGGTGCTGCCATGCAGTGGGATTTCAGGAAGTTGACGCTGCAATTCCCGGATCAGGCCTGGATCCTGGACAATGATCGCATCGATACCGGTTACGGCGGCTTCACGGGCCAGGTCGAGGGCGGCAGGCAGTTCATCGTTGCGGAGCAAGGTGTTGAGTGCGAGGTAGCCGCGGGCAGAATGTTCATGCAAAAAGCGGATCGCAGCGGGCAGTTGTTCCAGGGTCAAGTTTTTTGCCGCACTCCGGGCGCTGAAACGGTCAAGGCCGAAATAAACGGCATCGGCTCCATTTTTCACAGCGGCTTCCAGGGCTTCGACGCTGCCAGCTGGTGCTAAAAGTTCGGGTATGGGAATCAAATGTAGTCCTCCAGTCTGGACTGCTGGTAGCCTGCCAGGGTCAGAGGCACGTGTACAAGGTGAGGGCCTGCGGACTCGGAGTCAGATTCAGGGGTGGATTCGGTTTCGGGTTCCGGGATGGGTTCCGATCCGTCATCCAAGTTGTCCGTTTCGTTGTCAGTTTCGCAATCACCCCGATTGGCTGGTGCATCCGCTTTTTCCTTAGCATCGGCAGCGGCCAGAATCTGTTCAAAGCGTTTTTCATATTCGGCGATCAAGCGCTGCATGTGCAGTTGGTCCTTGCGCATGTCCCAGTTTTGCTCCCGGACGCGGTCGAGCTCGGTTTTGAGTTGCTGCGTCTGCTGGGCCAGGGAATCTTTTTCCTTTTGCAGGCTTTCGCTGTGGCGCCGAAATTTGTTGACCTCGTCCATGGCGTTGACGAGCGCCAGAATGGTGGCCATGGATTGGCTGAGATGCGGGCTGGCCAAAAGAACCTGGCGGATCATTTCGTCTGCCTGGGCAGCCATTTTGCGGATATGGGTCTCGTCCTCGGTGGCGGCCAACTGGTAAGCAACGCCGGCGATCCGGACGTTGACGCGTTTGACTGTATCTGGCACGGGTGTTTACTCCAAAACAAAGTGATAGGCGCACAGGCGCGCGATAGGCCGGGGCAAACTGGATCGGCTGGAAAAAGATCAACCGGAGCTCTGTCCAGTATAATTCACGCCAGCGCAGACGGCAACAGAAAACCAGCCTGCTTCGCTTGGGCAAAGCAGGCTGGCATGTTTATAAAAAGTCAGGATTAAGTCAGAAGACTGAAAAATGATTAGGCTCGGCTCGATGTATGAGCTTGAGCAGCTGTTCTCAGGCCATTGCGTTGAGGCGTTGTTCGAGGGCATCGAGCTGGTGGGCCAGTTCGACCGGCAGCTTTTCGCCATAGGAGGTGTAGTGGGCGCGGATCGATTCGACCTCGGCCAGCCATTCTTCCTTGTTGACCTTGAGCAGCTCGGCCATGTCGGCGGCGCTGACGTCAAGACCGTTGGTGTCGATGGCAGACTCGGTCGGCATGTAGCCGATGGCGGTCTTGACGGCTTCACCTTTGCCGGAGACGCGTTCGACGACCCACTTGAGGACGCGGCTGTTTTCGCCGAAACCGGGCCAGAGCCATTTGCCGTTCTCGTCTTTGCGGAACCAGTTGACATAGAAGATCTTGGGCAGTTTGTCTTCGGTCGACTTGGAGCCGACGTTGATCCAGTGCTGGAGGTAGTCGCAGACATGGTAGCCGCAGAAGGGCAGCATGGCAAATGGATCGCGGCGGACCTGGCCGATCTTGTCGGAGATGGCGGCGGCGGTGATTTCCGAGCCCATGATCGAGCCGAGGAAGACACCATGGTTCCAGTCAAAGCTCTCGTGGACCAGCGGAATGGTGGATTTGCGGCGGCCACCGACGAGGATCGCAGAGATCGGCACGCCGGCCGGGTCTTCCCATTCGGGGGCGATGACCGGGCACTGCTTGGCCGGAGCGGTGAAACGGGCATTGGGGTGGGCGGCCGGTTCGCCGGACGCTTTGGTCCAGTCGCGGCCCTTCCAGTCGATCAGGTGCTCCGGTGCATCGGTGCCGATGCCTTCCCACCAGACGTCACCGTCATCGGTCAGGCCGACATTGGTGAAGATGGTGTTCTTGTCGATGCTGCGCATGGCGTTGAAGTTGGAGTCATCGGAGGTACCCGGTGCAACACCGAAGAAGCCGGCTTCAGGATTGATGGCATAGAGGCGGCCGTCGGCACCGTATTTCATCCAGGCGATGTCGTCACCGATGGTTTCGACTTTCCAGCCAGGGATGGTCGGGATCAGCATGGCCAGGTTGGTTTTGCCGCAGGCGCTCGGGAAAGCACCGGCGATGTATTTGACGTCGCCTTCAGGACTGGTCAGGCGCAGAATCAGCATGTGCTCGGCGAGCCAGCCTTCATCGCGGGCCTGGACGGAAGCGATGCGCAGGGCGAAGCACTTCTTGCCAAGAAGGGCGTTGCCGCCGTAACCGGAGCCGTAGGACCAGATCAGGCGTTCTTCCGGGAAGTGGCTGATGTATTTCTGCTCGATCGGGGCACAGGGCCAGGAGACGTCCTGCTGGCCTTCGGCAAGAGGGGCTCCGATCGAATGCAGGCAAGGTACGAATTCGCCGTCGGTGCCGAGGGTGTCAAGGACCGCCTGGCCGATGCGGGTCATGATGCGCATGTTGACAACAACATAGGGGCTGTCGGTGATTTCGACGCCGATTTTGGAAATCGGGGAGCCGATCGGACCCATCGAGAAGGGGATGACATAGAGGGTGCGGCCCTTCATGCAGCCATTGTAGAGGCCTTTCATGGTTTCCTTGAGCTCGGACGGATCGATCCAGTTGTTGGTCGGACCGGCATCTTCCTGCTTGACAGAGGCGATGTAGGTGCGGTTTTCGACACGGGCAACGTCGGATGCATCACTGCGGAACAGGTAGCAGCCAGGGCGTTTGTCCTGGTTAAGCAGGGTCGCTGCACCGGTTTTGACCATCAGGTCTAACAGGCGCTGGTTTTCTTCCTCAGATCCGTCGCACCAGTAGATCGAGTCCGGTTGAGTCATTTTTGCAACTTCGTCAACCCATGCTTGCAATTTGGCGTGTTTGTTCATGACAGGGCTCCTTCCAGAAATAAATTGTTCGCCGTCCCTCCGCAATCGTTTCCGATAAAAAAGTTCTGGCTGTTCCCTCGCGTCCCGTACATTGTTCCCCCCAAGACGCTATGAAATCAATCGTATCATACGGGTTTTGAGAATTCAATAATTGAATAATAGAGTTTGGCAAGTTGCGCCGGCGTCAACGATTCAGCCCGGACAGTCCTTGCAGCGGGCAGATTCTCGATCAGATCGAGCCATGTGTCCGGCAGGATTTTGCCATGTCCAGCCAGAGTAGATCCATTGAGATTGTTGTAAAGGGTTTTACGGCGCTGATGAAAGCAAGCTTGCAGGTATTGGCCGAAGCTGGCCAGGTCTTGGGCCCTGACAAGCTGTTCGCGATGGGGCTTGAGTTGGAGAACGACCGAATCGACATGGGGCTGGGGGTAATAGCTCCCCCTCCCAACCGCCAGGACACGGCGCAGGGTGCCAATACAGGCTGCGATGATCCCTACTGGGCTGTAACCTTTGCTGCCGACAGGGGCCATGATCCGTTCCGCTGCCTCTTTCTGCATCATCAGTGTCAGACTCTGGCAAAAAGGCAATTCGGTCATGATCTTCAGCATCAGGTCGGTGGTGACATAATAGGGCAGATTGGCCACGACTTTCACCGGCCCAGTCCACTCATGGCACAGTTGCCTCAGGTCCTGCGCAAGGGCGTCACCATGGACGAGGGCAGTATTGGCAAATGGCGCAAGTGTGTGGGATAGTGCAGGCAGAACATGGCGGTCGATCTCAATGGCGACGACTCGCCCCGCATATTTTGCCAGTTCGACCGTCAGATGACCGACACCGGGTCCGATTTCTATCACCAGGTCTGCCGCTGATAGTTCAGCCAGATCGACAATACGTGAAACGACCCGTTCATCGACCAGGAAATTCTGGCCAAGGGAGCGGGTCGGCTGGATGTTGAATTGTGTCAGGAGCGCTTTGGTTTGCGCCAGATTCATGCGGCCAGGTACCTCAGGGGAAAGATAGGATGTACGCCGTGCGGTTGGCAGTGGGCAAGGCCTTGCCATTCAGGGTCTCTCCAGGATTATAGCAGACATCGAGCAGCTCATGGTTGCTGTGAACGCCATGCAGATCGGCAATAACCCCCAGGCCATAGCCCTCAATAAAAACGATCGTCCCCATTGGTAGTGTTGGGTAGACTTTTCCATCGATGCGTTTGCCATACGTGGCAACCAGTCCGCGCTGGGCTGGCACTCCTGATGCGGTGTTGTGATTGATCGCAGGCGAGTGGTCGCCCATATGCATGCAGACCTCGAGTCCATCGTAGCTGGTGATCCGGCGTTTGCTGACGGATTCGTAAGCAAAGGTCTTGCCATCGACCGTGATTGTGCCATCGCCATTGTCACTGAATGTCTCGTAATTCTGGCGGCCGTTTTCTTTGAGCAGCGACTTGATCTGGTCAAAACTATTGAGCACAGTCGACCCGACCCGGCGCCGGTCGATTGGCTTGATGACGACCTTGGTGCCGCGGCTGATCACTTCCTGGACAGGGTCTTTGATGATCTCGGTGCCGATCTGCTCGCGGCTGATGAAGACACCGTCTTCATAGATCTCTTCGAAAATCAGGTCGCGCTGGCCTTTCTCACCTGGGGTGGTTACCGCGGTTTTGCCAACTTCCAGATCTGGATTGTCGACATAGACCTTGCTGTAGGGGATCTCTTCAGTGATCCGGTACTCACGTTTGTCTACGGCGATGTAGACCAGCGTGTCGTCGGCGGGTTGTTCCACCCGGCTGCCATCGGACAGGTCAATGTCGTCATAGCCCGAGCGCGAAAGCAGGTCGATGCTGGTCAGGGGTTCGCTGACGGCTTCGACTGCCAGGCCACTCCACATCAGGGTGAATTCGGATCGGCGCGTGATCGACAACTCATAGGCTTGGCCTGGTTCGAGAGGAAGATCGGCTGGCAGGCTCATCAAGTCATGGTCACCGATCTGGACCTGGGCCTCATCGACCGCGTCCATCAGGCGGCTGGCATAGGTCATCTGTTCGACCCTGCCCTCCGGCTGTAAAATGGTGACCTGACTGGGAATTTTACTCAAATCAAGCAGGACCGTGTGCTCGAGATGGGGAATCAGCAGGGTTGCCCAAAGCATCAGGGCCATCACGAGCAAAAGCAGCAAGCGAAAGGCTGTCCGGCTGGTCCTCAGATCCATGATCCGGGCCAGGGGTACTGCTGCAAGGCGGCGAGACTGTGCCATCACGGCTGGCAGGAAACCAGTTAAAAAGGCTGGCCCTTCGGGGTGTGATCGTCTTTTCATGTTTTGCATTATGGCCTCCTCGCTGTTTTTTGTCAATTTTTGCTGTTTTTTGAGGGTCAAATTGACATCTGGCTTACGGTGAAATCGATCGCCTGATCTGCTAGAATGATGGTCATGAAGAAGCATGAATCTCAGATCCTGCCCCGCGAATTATCCCAACAAAGAAGCAGCTCCAGAAACAGGCGCAAGATCCACTGGCTGGTGCGGCTGCTGGTGGCCGTGGTCCTGGTCAGCCTTGCAGCCTTGTCGTTGCTGGCCTACTGGTCGACCTTCAATCTCGTGACCCTCTCACTGCCCACACGTGTCTATCAGTCCAGCCGCCAGGCATCGATTGATTACCAAGTGGTCTCGACGGCACCAGGAAAAACTGGCGAGTCGCTTGCTGGCGAAGGCCAGGTCTATGTCAGCGCCTTGGCTCAGGCCGTGCGCCCGGTCTTCCGATATTCCTTTGCAGCTGATTCTTCGCAATCCGTGACCGTTTCTTCGCAAGTCCTCGCCACGTTGCGCATCTGGGCCACAAAGGGCCAGGACCAGCTTTTATTTGAAGACAGCCAGATCATGGCTGCTCCGGAAGTCATGACCCTGGATGCAGCCGAGTACCAGATCGAACGCATGGCTGACATTCCCCTGCAGGATTTCAAGAACCAGTTCCAGGCATTTGCCAGTCAGACGCCCCTCGAGATCCGAGGCGAACTGGTCATCAGTCTGTTAGCCAAGACGGAATCCCTCCTGCCATCCGGCATAGTTACCCTGATCGACCAGCCTTCCCTGATCCTGCCTTTGACGAATGACACCTTCTCGATCACAGAAAAAGTGGATCTCAGGCCTGAAACAGTCTGGCGCCTGCTGCCCTATCAGATTGTCCTTCAAATCTTCCATCCGGCTGTTTTTCCGGCTGTTGCTGTCCTGTTCCTGGCTGGCCTGGTTCTCTGGCTGCGTTTGACCCAGACCTGGCGCAAAGACCCCTTTGAGAAAAAACTGGCCTGGATGAAGCGCCAGTGCCGGGGCCGTCTGATGATGATTTCGGACAAGGCCTGGGAACCGGAATGGTGCATCACAACCCAGGATTTCAAGACCATGGTGCGGACGGCCAGGAAACTCAAACATCCGGTCTTTTGTCATGTCGATCGTCAGGGGCCCTTCCCTGTCGCCTATTTCTATGTCTACTACGGTGAAAACAATTATTGCCTGACCTTCCGGCCGGAAGGTGTATCTGATACATCTTCAGACGACGATTTCGAGTTGCCTGAAAACAGGCAGTTGCCACCAATCCCGACTTTGCCAGAGATGCCTCAGCCCGTTGAAGATCCAGCTGGTGAGCCCCCGGCGGATCCGGCTTAGTTTAAACCGGCCAGCACACGGCTAAGATCATGGATATCACCGGTGACCTCGATGTCACTGAGTTTTTTCACGCGGTAAGTTGAGACGCCATTGACCGTGGCCTGGGCTCTGACTTCAGCCAGATGGGACTTGGACAGACGCTGGTGCTGCCAGCTGAGGGTCTGGCGGTCAGAAGGGATCGTCACTTCGACTTCAAAGTGGGTCGCTGGATTGGCTGAGTTCTGATTCAGGGTGTACGTCTTGCCCAGGAAAATCAGGCTGGCTGATTCTGTCGGATGGCTGAAATCAATGGCAAAGGTCACTTTCTCCAGGCCCAGGTAGCGGTGGCGGTCGCGCGATTCATTATAGTCAAAGGCCGTGTCCCTGCGGGCAAAATAATCGAGCGATCCGCTGGTATCTAGTTCTATGGTCAATGGCGCTGCTGCGCCATCGACTACTTCGATCGTCTGGCTGGCAGTCGACAGGAAGATATCGCCCATCCAGCTGACGGCCCAGGCCTGCCCTGAGACGGTCAGATTCTTGGTCACACTGGTGCCCAGGTAGGTCCGGGGAACCGGCTGGACCAGATCGATGCTCCAGGGGCCCAGGCCGCTGCCTGCTTTCCAGTCCAAGGTGTTACCTACACCACAATTGGCCAGGTCCTGCAGCGTGGCCAGGCCGCCAAACTGGTTGATCCAGCCACTGAGGCGGTAGCGCAGATCAACCGAACTGGCGCCTGCCGGTATGACAAGCGTATCACCAGCGCCGAGGGGAGACAGGATCTCCAGTCGGCTGTACAAGGCGATCTGGCCGCTGCCAGGACCGGTGAAGGTGGCATAGCGCAGCTGGTTGGTCCCAGGCAGATTGTGGCGTGTGTAGAGGGCAAATCCGAGATGCCAGGCTGGCGGCGTCAGGATGATGCTGTTGCCAGTGGTCAGACCCAGTCCGTAAAAGTCCATGCCACCATAAGTATCCCGGCGATAGGACAGCGGCGACTGGCTGACCAGGCTGCGCTGGCTCTCGGACAGACGCGCCCAGGAAATCTCGGCGGCAAGGCCCAGATCCTGTTCTTCCCAGTCCCAGGGGCTTGTATAGGTCGCACCCGTCGGTGAATCGTCAGGAAAATCGGAATTGGTCACCGGTGTTTCATCATAGGAAAAACCGAGGTAGGCGTATTCGCCATAGCGCGTATCGTACCGGTTGTCAGGAACCTGGTCAGGGGTGCCGTAAACGAGCAGTTTTTTACTGGCGTAGGTCTGGTAATTGGCGACATAGGCGTTGTAGCGGCTCGTGCTGGGGCGGCCGGTTGCCTGCAGATACGTTTCATAGGTCAGCTGGCTGACTGGCGGTTTGGGAATGCCTGTTGAGCCGGGGAAATCGAGGGCTGCAACCGGCTGGGGCAAGGCCAGGACCAGCACGACTATGGATATCGCCAGGACCAGAAGGCTGATCAAAGGATCAAGCCGGTTCAAATGTGCAGTAGGTTTCCCGACCCGCATGGTACGTCACCTCCAGTCCTTCCAGCCTGAAGCGCTCCTGCCAGTCTGCCATCTGGTGGCTGGAGGTGTTTTTCAGGCGCTCGGAAAAATCTTTCTCATAGCAGGCGAGCACAAAATCGCAGATCGCCTGTGCATGCGTGTCATCGACCAGAGTCTCCAGCCAGTAGGCCAGTTCCCGAGCCAGTTCCTCCTCATGGCAGCTGCCAGACGCAAGGACCTGTTGCCGGTTCTGCTCCTGGAACAGGCGATCCAGGAGCAGGACGGGATAAGTCGGAGATGGGGATGTGGCCCGATTGAAATAGAAACTGAAGTAACTGGTGAAAGCCCGGGCTGTCATTTCCGAGCTGGAAACCAGCAAGAATATTCGTTCGATGGCTGGATCGGGCTGGATGACATAGGCACCCCAGGGATGCTGGGTTGCAAGGTGCTCGTTACGCTGGTTGCTGAGACGTTGAAGGTCATCCCGGACGGAAGTCGAAACGGCATCTGGCTGGGGTGTCTCCTCTGGCTTCGTTTCAGCGACTAAGACAGCAGGCGGATCCGTCTCTGTCGCTCCAGCTGGCTGAGAATAATCCTGAACCTGTATGCCAGGATTTTGAGTTTGCCAACGGGTCTGGATCATGAACCAGGCAGTGGACATCAGGGCAAGGCCGATACCGGCACCGGTTGCTACCAAACGCCAGGACAAGGCAGAAAGCATCCTGTTGGTCATGGTGATTCCTCCTCTTTTGCCTTCAATCTAGCAAAAGATTGGAATGAACCCCAGCCGGTTTCGTGCGACAATTCTCGCGCTTTTGCGACAATGAAAAGGCATCCAGATGCTGGATGCCTTTGTGTGTCAGTGCTTTGGCGGTTTCCCGGTTTTCGACAAATCGAATGTCTACTGCATGGCGCAAGACTAGTTCTTGCCCTGTTGGGTGGCGGTGCCAGTGCCACCGCCAGGTCCATTCGGTTCCCCTGTGCCGCTGGTCGGGCCAGGTCCGTTCTGGGCAGCTGAACCAGTGGTCTCGCGGTTGGTTTCACGGTTGGTTTCCGTATGCTGGTAAGTTGGTTGCGAACCGTCCTGTGCGCCATCACCCGCTTTGCGCTGCATCATGAGGCCTTCCTGATTGGCGAACTGGAGGCGTTCCTGGTTGGCGAAATATTCACGGATCGATTCGGCACGGCCGAGGCCAGCTTGTTCAGAGCGCTGGTTCAGAAGCTTCAGTCCGACTCCGATGTTTTCCTGGCGAGCCTCGATGCGGTTTTGCTCGGTGGCGCGCAGCATGGCCAATTCGACGTTTTGCATGTTTTCATTGTTCTGGATGCGGTTCTGGATCCGGTTTCTGATCTGTGCCAGCAGCGGTTCGACTCCTTCGGCCGGTCCATCGGCCAGCGGGCATTCGGTGACGACGACATAATCTGCCAAATCATCTCCATCTTCAATGAAACCAGCTGCGGTGGCGAGTTCGATGATCTTCTCGACCGCTTCGTCTGAAGTCATTCCAAGTACGGAATCAAGATCGAGTTCCTCGGCATCTTCATTCAATGCTTCCACTTTGACGACTTTGTCACTGGCGGAGACGTACAGCTCAACTTCGGGGTTGATCTGGACCGTCAGGACCAGGGCGGCAGGTTCTGCGGCGAGGCTGGTGGAGCCGGCGGATTCAGTGACGCCCATTTGGGTCTGGGCGGGCGTGGTGTCAGCAGGACTGCCCGTCAGCGGGAGCAGGCCCGGCAAGGCAAGCAGTGTACCGACTGCGACAACCATAACCAAGGCTACGGCCCAGACAAGTGTTTTCTTTTTCATTTCAAATCCCTCCCTGATGGATGGCGAACCGATCCGGTCAGCGGTGGAAAACCAGATCGTCTGGCCAGCTGCATGGCTGGGCTGGCGCCGGATTTTCAGGTATTCGTGGTCTTTGGTCAAGACAACGGTGTGGCGCAGTCCCAGCGTCAGGATGAGGCCTTGGCGATCCATGGTTTTCACCTCTCTTCGTGAATCAGTCGCTTGCTAGGTTCACCATACAGTACGGCTGTGCCGTCCGGTTTGGGGACCATTTTTGCGATCAGGAGAATTTTTTCATGTGTCATGCCTGGTGCCCGCGAACTTCATCGAGCCAGGCGGCGACTTCAGAATCAGGCTGGCTGTAAACGAGTGTGGCTGCCAGCAGATAGATGCGATTGCGCTTGACCACCTTGGAACTGACTGCAAGCTTGGTGGCCACTTGCTGGACCGGCAGGCGCTTTTTCTGCCGAATCACGGCCATCAGTTCGGCATCGTTGCTTAATGCTTTGGCAATTGCCAGGACGTTTTGCCGCGTGTCCTGGTGTTTGGGGGTCGCCCGGACCAGATCCGAAAACTGGATGCCATAGGAATAGAGTTCAGAAGCCAGCCGGCGGATGTCGTCGGCCATGCTCAATTCTCGCGCCAGACGATCCACATCATCTTCAGCCAATTCCATTTCATCCAGGTTCAGGGTTCGGTTTCTATGTTCCTGCTGCCAGTAGGTCTTGAGACGGCTGGCGATCACCAGGCGGGCAAAACTCAAGAAAGATCCCTTGCCAGGAATAAAACGCTGCATGGCTTCGTAAAAAGCCGCAAGACCGAGCGACCATTCCTCGTCATTGGCCGTGTCGATGTAGCGGCCGGACAAGCTGGCGACGGTCTTGCGGATGAAAGGCTGGTAGGCCGTGATCAGGCGGTCAGCGGCTGTGGTGTCCTGAGTGCGCTGCCAGGCCGCGATTGTAGCATCCAGATCTGGTTCTGCTGTGTCGCGCTCCTGGGGCAGCTGTTTTTTCACAGGCCAGGCAAACATGGACGACGCCTCCGATCAGCGGGTGAAATAAGCAACTCCCGCTTCGAAGATCCGCTGGTCTTTGGCACCAGGGATGTTTTTTGCCAGGTAGTGGCCGAGACGTTCGGAATGGCCCATCTTGCCCAGAATCCGTCCGTCGGGGCTGGTGATGCCTTCGATGGCAGCCACCGAGCCATTGGGATTATAGGCAGTCAAGCCGGTCGGTTTGCCGGTCGGATCGACATACTGGGTGGCGATCTGGCGCTGTTCGACCAGCGTCTGGAGCACGTCCGGTGTGGCAACGAAACGGCCTTCGCCATGCGAGACCGGGATCTGGTGCAAGTCGCCGGGCTGGGTGTACATCAGCCAGGGCGAACGGTTGTCTGTGATTTTTGTTGTCACGTACTGAGAGACATGTCGGCCGATCTTGTTGAAGGTCAGGGTCGGGCTATCCGCCGTCAGCTCGACGATATCGCCATAAGGCAAAAGACCGAGCTTGACCAGGGCCTGGAAGCCATTGCAGATGCCCAGGGCCAGGCCATCGCGGACAAAGAGCAGCTGGCGGATCTGGTCGGCGATCTGGGGATTGCGCAATGTCGCGGCAATGAATTTGCCGGAGCCCTCTGGCTCGTCACCGCCGGAGAAGCCGCCGGGCAGCATAAGGATCTGGGATCGGGCGATGCCCTTTTCCATTGCGGTGAGTGTCTGGGCGATGTCGTCTGCAGTCCGATTTCGGACGACGAGGATCTCGACCTCGGCCCCGGCCTTGTGGAAGGCTTTCTGGGTGTCGTATTCGCAGTTGGTGCCCGGGAAAACCGGGATGAAGACACGTGGCTTGGCTTTGCCCTGGCTGATGTGGGCCGATGACCAGTCCACGGGAGCCAATGTGGTCAGGTCAGGATAGGTTTCTCGCTGGTCGGCCCGGGTTGCGAAGACTTTTTCCAGCTTCCCTTCCCAGGCGGCGAGGGCTTTATCAAAAGTCAGGGAAGCACCATGGTAGAGGAAAGCATCAGTCTGGGTCGAACAGCCGACGACTTCACCGCCCTGGTCGAGCAAAGCCTGCAGGGCAGAGGCGCTGGTCGGGGCGACCAGAAGCGCAGCCGGCTGGGGCCGGAACAGGTCCTCGGGTGGCAGAGTCTCGGCAAAGACAAAGCCGAGGTGCTCGCCGAAGCACATCTTGCAGACGGCAACGGCCAGACCACTGCCCTGGACCGTTGCTGCGGCGGCGATGTGGCCCTCGAGGTGCAGCTTGCGGACGAGGTCGAGGTTGGCCAGATACTCACGGGCTTCTGGCAGATAGAGCTCATCCACCGGCACTGGCAGCAGGACGAGGGTCTGGTCCGGCTTTTGCAGGCTGGCGGAAAGGACCTTGCCAGCGGATTCAACCGCCACGGCAAAGGAAACCAGAGTCGGCGGCACGTGGAGGTCCATGAAGCTGCCAGACATGCTGTCCTTGCCGCCGATGGCCGCCACACCGAAATCAAGCTGGGCCTGGAAGGCACCGAGCAATGCAGCCGTCGGTTTACCCCATTTCTGGGCCGTGGTCAGGCGTTCGAAATATTCCTGGAAGGTCAGATAGGCTTTGCGCGGATCGCCGCCGAGGGCAGTGATTTTAGCCAGGGACTGGGCAACCGCATAATAGGCGCCATGGAAGGGACTCCAGCTGGACAGGTCGGCGTCAAAGCCGAAGGTCATCAGGGTCGTGGCATCAGTCTCTCCCTCCAGGACCGGGATCAGTGCGGCCATGCCTTCCTCGGGGGTCAGCTGGCGGCGGCCGCCGAACGGCATCAGGACGGATCCGGCGCCGATCGTGCTGTCAAAGCGCTCGACCAGTCCCTTGCGGGAACAGGCATTGAGCGCGGCGAGGCGGGCGGCGAGCTGGTCGGCAAACGTCTCCGGCTCGGCCGGGTAGGCCATCTGGACTTGATAGCTGCCGGTCAGGGGCTGGTTGAAATAGGACTGGGCCATGTCAGGCAGCTCGATCGCGACTTCTGCCGCCTGGGGCGCACCATTGGTGTCGATGAAGGCCCGGGCCAGGTCGACAATCGTCCGGCCGCGCCATTGCATGACCATGCGTGGTTCCTCGGTGACCTCTGCGACGACGACGGCCTCGAGGTTTTCCTGGGCCGCCGCAGCGATCATGATGTCAGCATCGCCTGATGCCACAACAACTGCCATGCGCTCCTGTGACTCGGAAATGGCCAGCTCGGTACCATCGAGGCCTTCGTACTTGCGCGGCACGCGGTCGAGATCGATCCTGAGGCCAGCAGCCAGTTCGCCGATGGCGACAGAAACGCCGCCGGCACCAAAGTCATTGCAGCGCTTGATCAGGGTCGAGACGGAAGGATTGCGGAACAGGCGCTGGATTTTGCGTTCGGTCGGCGGGTTACCCTTCTGGACTTCGGAACCACAGGTGATGATCGATTCCTCAGTATGGGCTTTCGATGAGCCGGTCGCGCCTCCACAGCCATCACGGCCCGTGCGGCCGCCTAACAGGATGACGACATCACCGGGGGCCGGGACTTCGCGCCGGACGTTTTCGGCCGGGGCGGCGGCGATCACGGCGCCGATCTCCATGCGCTTGGCAATGTAGCCGGGGTGGTAGATCTCTTCGACCTGGCCGGTGGACAGGCCGATCTGGTTGCCATAGGAGCTGTAGCCGGCCGCCGCAGTGGTTGTGATCTTGCGCTGGGGCAGTTTGCCGGGCATCGTCTGGCTGACCGGGACGGTCGGGTCACCGCTGCCGGTGACGCGCATCGCCTGGTAGACATAGGAACGGCCGGATAGTGGATCGCGGATCGCTCCACCGAGGCAGGTTGCCGCCCCGCCGAAGGGTTCGATCTCGGTCGGGTGGTTGTGGGTTTCGTTCTTGAACATCACCAGGTAGTCCTGGTGAGCGCCATCGACCGGGATACTGACCCGGATGCTGCAGGCGTTGATTTCCTCGGACTCGTCGAGGCCCTGGAGACGTCCGTCCTGGCGCAGCTGTTTCATCGCCAGGGTGGCCAGGTCCATCAGGCAGACCGGTTTTTCGGTGATCCGGCCCTGGTAGAGGGTCTCACGCCGCTTCTGGTAATCATCGTAGACCGTCTGCAGGCGCTGCCCCATCGCCTGGTCCTGCGGGATGGCGACCGAGGTGATGCGGGTCAGGAAGGTGGTGTGGCGGCAATGGTCCGACCAGTAGGTATCGAGCACCTTGAGTTCGGTCCAGGTGGGATCACGCTGTTCCTGCTGAAACCAGCTGCGGGTGAACTGGAGATCAGCCAGTGACATGGCAAATCCGCCTGTTTTCAGCAGGTCGGCCAGGTCGTCGTCATTCATCGTGATGAACCCCTGGACGGTTTCGATGTCGGCCGGTGGTTCGAGCTGGTCTGCAAGAGTCTGCGGCAGGTCCAGGCTGGCTTCCCGGCTCTCGACCGGGTTGATCAGCCAGCGCTTGATCATTTCAACATCGTCCGCACTCAGGGTGCCGCTCAGGGCATAGACATGGGCGGTCTTGACCAGGGGGCGTTCGCCGCAGGTCATCAGCTGGATGCACTGGGCGGCTGAGTCGGCACGCTGGTCGTACTGTCCTGGCAGTGCTTCGACGGCAAATACGACGTTAAAACCGGAAAAATCCATTTGGCCGACATAGCAGTCGTCAACCGGGGGTTCGGACAGGACATGGGTCTGGGCCAGGGCGAATTCCTCGTCGGTCAGTCCAGACAAGTCATAACGGTTGAAGATCCGGACCGACTCGAGGCCTTTGATCCCCAGATTTTTCTTCAAGTCAGCCGCCAGGCCAGTGGCTTCGACATCGAAGCCCGGGCGTTTGACGACAGTGACACGGCGTACGGTTTCGTTTTTGCTCATGGTTCCACCATTTCCCTGCAAAATGCTTTGTGCGCGGACTTCCGGCTCAAGGCGGCTCGACGTGCTGTTCTGATTGCAAGAGCGCAGCCAGCAGCCGATTGGCAGCTGGCTGCGCTGTTGACCCTTTTACTGGTTGGCCAGGTCCTGGAGCAGCGTGGCGCTGCGCTTGAGGAAGGCAGCGAGTTCATCGGCAGCCAGGGAGCCATGTCCGAGTCGGGCCAGGTCATACAAATGGCTGGCCAGCTCAGCGGCGCGATCCTTCTGGGCCGGGACATCGGCCATCGCCTTGAGGCGGGCGACCAGCGGCTGGTCCTGGTTGATGACCAGGGTCTGCTCCATCGGGAACAGGCTATCCAAGTCCATTGTATCATCGCCGGAACCCATGCGCTCGAATTGCTTGCGCATTTCCTGCATGCGGCGGGCTTCTTCGGATTCGAGGATCATCGCCGGCAGGGCATCCGCGCCGAGTGCCATCAGCTTGACGTTGAGTTTTTCCTTGCCGGTCGCGGTGCGGAACAACGCTTCAACAGCTTCTTTTTGCGATTCATCACCCTGCTCGCCGCCGAGATCGGCGTCGACGCGCTTGAACTTGACGTTGTGGTTTTTGTATTCGAGGAAGGACATGAAATGGTTGTCCAGCTCATGATCCATGACCACGACGGTCAGGCCGCGGGCTTTGGCACGTTCGACATAGGCGACCTGCTTGTTGGCATCCGGGGTGTAGTGGATCGCTTCACCCAGTTCGGCCTGGGTCTTGTACGTGCCATCGACCGTCTTGTACAGGGCGATGTCCTTGACCTTGTCGTAGAATTTGTCGTCGCGCATCATGCCATAGCGAACAAAAACGCCGATATCCTGCCAGTATTTTTCAAACTGCTCGCGCTCATTCTTGTACAGGGCATTGAGCTTGTCAGCTACTTTGCGGATGATGTGGCTGGAGAGTTTGGAGACGTACTCGTCGTTTTGCAGGAAGCTTCTCGAAACATTGAGCGGCAGATCCGGGCAGTCGAGGGCACCCTTCAGGAGGAAGAGGAATTCCGGGATGATCTCCTTGATGTTGTCGGCAACAAAGACCTGGTTGTAGTAGATCTTGATCCGGCCTTCCAGGCTCTCGTAGACATTGTCGGATTTCGGGAAATACAGGATACCCTTGAGGTTGAAGGGGTAGTCGATGTTGAGATGGATCCAGAACAGCGGATCGCGGTAGTCTTTGAAGGTTTTGCGGAAAAAGACCTTGTAATCCTCGTCGCTGCAGTCCTTGGGGTCCTTGAGCCAGAGCGGCGTGGTGTCATTGACCGGTTTTTCCGGAGCCTCGTCGCGAAGTTCATCGACAATCGTCTCGTCGTCCGGGGTGACATCCTTGGCTTCATCCGACTTTTCAGCTTTGGCTTTTTCGGCCCTCTCAGCAGCAGCTTTGGCTTTGGCTGCCTCAGCGACAACGTCCTTGAGATAGATCGGGAACGGCATGAAATTGCAGTATTTCCCGAGGATTTCCTCAATTTTGGCTGTTGTGATGAAGGCCTTGCCTTCTTCGGAGAGGGTCAAGGTGATGGTGGTGCCACGGGTCGCCCGTTCGGACGGGCCCATGTCATAGGCCATGCCGTCTTCGCTCTGCCAGCTGGCGGCTTCGGCCCCGGTCTGGAAAGACAGGGTATCGATGCGGACCAGATCCGCGACCATGAACGCTGAGTAAAAACCAAGGCCGAAATGGCCGATGATGCCGGTGGTTTCCGCGCCCTTTTCCTTGTACTTCTCGACAAAGTCCATCGCGCCGGAAAAAGCGATCTGGTTGATGTAGGTTCGGATCTCTTCTGCCGTCATCCCGATGCCGTTGTCCTGGATCGCCAGGGTACCGGCTGCGCTGTCATAGATGACATCAATCCGGTAGGACTCATCCTCCGGGACTTCAGCCTCGCCGAGGATGGCCAGACGCTTGAGCTTGGCGATGGCATCGGTCGCATTGGAGACGAGTTCGCGCAGGAAAATATCCTGGTCGGAATACAGCCATTTGCGGATGATCGGGAAGATATTCTCCGTGTTGACTGATACGGTGCCATGTTCGGTTTGCATGAAAAACTCCTCCTTGTATGACAATACAATTTATTTTGCCGGTTTGTGGACCGGTTTTGGCAAGTTTACAGGGGCGTTGCGCAGGTTGTATGGATGGGCTTTGTGCGGCTGGTCAGGTCTGGTGTTTATCGAGGTAGTCGCGCACGATCTGCTGGTAGGCCTGGTTGATCTGGACAAACAGGGGGTTTGGAGCCGAGTCCAACTGGATGTCTTCAACGGCCGAAATCGGCAGCAGATCGATCGGTGATCCGGACAGGAAGGCAGCATCGGCGGCGCCACGTGCGATGTCCTGATAAGTCAGCATTTTTTCGACCAGCTGGCCACCAGCCGCAGTGATGGCTGAAGTGACATATTTTCGTGTGATCCCCCTGAGGATCCGGTCGTCGGGAGCCGTGTAAACCTCATGGTCGCGGATGAAAAAAAGGTTGGACCGGGATCCTTCGGTCAACTCACCTTTGTGGTCAGCGAGCAGCAGCTCGAACAACGGGCCATAAGGACCCCCAGCGGTAAAACGTGCGGCAACGGCTGTTTTGTAGTCGCTATTGATCACCTTGATGTTCGGATTTTCGCGCTCCCAGTTCAGGATACCGGTGGGCACCCCCTGACGCATCTGTTCGGACGAAGGATAATAGGATGGGATCTGGTGCAGGATCGTGTGCTGTTCCGTCAGGACCAGGCGCAGGTTCGATTGCTCGACCTGATTGGTTTTGATCAGGGCCAGACTGTCCTGGTAGAGATTTTCCGGGATGGCAAACTGCCCGGCAATGGACACACGCAAACGTTCCAGATGGTCCTCCCAGAACAGCGGCGTCTGTTCTTCAATGCGGATGACCTCGTAGAACATCTTTTCCTCAGTCGGCGCAAAACAAAACTGCGCTGCCGGATCAACGACCGCGACCATCTGGCCATCGACAAAAATCCAGGCGCCAGTCAGTGTATCAATCATTGGGTAAGCCATGAATAAAGCCCCCTCTGGCACAAGCCACTCCGCATCTGTCAGTCAGGTCCAGCTCGTGCAACATCTAAATGATTCAGACAGGCATGTGTGGATGCAGCCATAGTCCGAACAGACAGGTATTATACCATATGAATCCTGATTTGGTGTGACTTGTAGAACTTTAGGCTCATGGTCTTATTCCGTGCAAGCCGGATACCGCTTCTAAACCCACCAGCCAAGCCCCATTCGAGCCTTTCCAGTGGCAGGGGGGGCCATCCGGCGGCGAGTTCCGCAGCCGCGTAGCGGCGAGGATGTCTGAGCAAGCCGGATGGTCCCCCCTGCCACCCCCGCGTTGCCTCAGATAAAAAAGTTACCGAAGGCGTGATTCGTTGCCTCAATTAAAAGTTACCGAAGCATCGGGTAGTTAGATGTAAAAGGGTGCTTACTTTTGTGGTAGTTTATCAAGCTTAGTGACCAAGGCGTCAATTTGCTTTCGAAGTTGAAGGGGCGACAGATCCGCATAGAGACTTTGAAGCATATAAGCCAATTCAGATGGTGTGGATTTGTCTTCCGAAAGCTGTTGCAGAGGCGCTTTTGCTTTCCGATAGGTTTTATGAACCTTTGCGCCATCGCGATATTTGCATGCAAGCCGCATAGAAGGCTGAAAGACGTTTTGGTAGATCTCAATCAAGGGGAGTACTTGCTTGATAATGGCAAGCTGATCTTGAGTATCATAGCGGCTATAACCAAGATTTTTACGCACGACATCCCAGTTCTTTTGCTCAACAAAACAGTTATCATTGCTTTTGTTGGGCCGACTGCGCGACATTGTGATTTGATTGCTCAGGCAGAAACGGTAGACATGGTGATTGATAAAGGTGCTGTCATTATCCACATGGATGCCGCGGAGTGCAAAGGGCAAAGATTTCATCACCGTCAGGATGGCTTCTGTAAAAGCATACTCAGAACGCCCCATGAAGGCCACCAGGGCCATCCAGCCTGTGGCAATGTCGGTCATGCTCAAGACATAGACAAACTCCCCTTGCAAAGATTCTCCACAAAAGGCAACCCAGTCCATTGCAAAGTAACCTGGTTTGGTATCATTCCATTCGGCGAAAGTCTTGACCATGATTTGATGCAGAAGAATAGAACCAGGCCGGGTCGTGCAACGCCCCTTGGGCCGTACCTTGCTGCGGTCTACTCGCAGAAGCCGATCAATGGTTGCCGCACTGATTGTCAACAACAGATCTATCTGGCTATCGGTCAGATGAAGTTCGCTGGCCTGGCTCATGCGGCTGATATAAAGTGGCAAGGCCTCGTGCAACCTTTTGCCACACAAGTAGTTTGATGCTTTCCAAATTTGCCTTAAGCCCGGCAAAATCGTGTCATAACGCGACTGTTTGCGTCTTTGTCTTTTGAGGATTGGCTTGTCTCTGGCAGCCTTGTTCAACGCTCGAATGGCAGCCTTCCGGCTATATCCCGTTGATAATATCAGCGCATTAATCGTTTCTGCCTTTTCACGCCTGGAAAGTGTGTGATACTTCAAGCGAAGTTGATTGAGTAATTCCTCACGCGCTTCACGATTGAGAATCTTATCCATACAACATGGCACCCCCGTCTCGGCGTCATGGTACGGTAACAGTCTTATCTGAGGCAACGTATCTATTTCGGTAACCTTTTTGATGAGGCAATGGGCTCTTTATCTAATTCCGTGAAACAGGGGGTATAATTTGATCATCACGTCAAAGGATGATCAAAATGGAGCCGGTATTTAACTTTGTAGACATGTTCGAGAAATCGATTGGTTTGAAAGATCCATG